>Ga0307990_1000371_pt1 | contig 42293 bp, 36 predicted proteins | sample EllFjometagen129_FD_203168 | JGI IMG/M metagenome (GOLD analysis project Ga0307990, IMG submission 203168) | Marine microbial communities from Ellis Fjord, Antarctic Ocean - #129 | ecosystem: Environmental > Aquatic > Marine > Unclassified | place: Southern Ocean | collected 2014-10-08
ATTTTGCCCGAGCCATAATAATTCCTGCAGGGGTATCCAAAAAAACAGTTTTTTCAAAATCCTTTTTAGATATCGGGATGATGCCGGTTTCTAAAATTACAGTAACTGCGCCCATACTGCCATGACCGCACATGTCCAGATAGCCACCACTATCCATAAATATCACCCCGATATCGGCCTTACAAGACGTCGGTTCAGTAATAACCGCTCCAAACATGTCCTGATGTCCCCGGGGTTCAAACATAAGCATACGTCGAATATAATCCCGATTTTTGGCAAACCAGCCTTTTTTTTCTTGCATGTTCCGGCCGGGAATAGGGCCAATCCCCCCAGTTATTACCCTGGTTGGTTCTCCAAGGGTATGGGTATCAACAGTATTGATTAGACAACTAAATTGCATAAAATAATCCCAGGGTATTTCCTTGGGAGACCTTTCTGGTTTTTTAGGATTTTTGCTGGCTGAATCTCGCCAAATTGTCTAAAAAAGGACTAAACATATCCCGGAATTTTAGGGATCCAGCTTAAGCTTATAACCATTTAAGGATTCTGCACCTGTAAGCGTAACGCATCGAACTTGCTAACGGAGTCCGAAAATTACATCGGGAAGCCACAGGGTTATCTGAGGAAAAAACAGAATTACCAGCATCACAATAAATTGAATAGCTACAAACGGTATAATGGAGCGGTATATATCCCCCATACTTACCTCGGGAGGAGCAACCCCCTTCAAATAAAATAGGGTAAATCCAAATGGCGGCGTCAGATAATCCATCTCCTCCTCTACCATAAAAAGAATCCCAAACCATACCGGGTCATAGCCGAGCTCAATTACTATCGGTAGTAAAATAGGAAGGGTGATCATCATCTCGGTTATCTCATCTACAAAAAACCCAAAAGAGATCATTATAACTAATGCGATAAGAAAAAAATGAATAGGGTCTAATCCTGCACCAATTATCGCATCTTGTACTAGCTGTGTACCCCCTGTTCGGAAAAAGATGCTGGTAAAGCAGGAGGTGCCGAAGAGAATCCACATAATCATGCCAGTAACCGCCATGGTTCGGTAACCTGCCTCTTTGACCATTTGCCAGTTGAGCCGGCGGTTTATCGCGGCACTGACCAAAGCCCCAACAGCACCTACAGCGGCAGCCTCGGTAGGGGAGGCGATTCCTAAGAAAATCGATCCCAGAACGGCAAAAATGAGAAGGACAGGCAAGATTAACCCTTTGGCTAAGAGGATTTTTTCCTTAAAGGAAACCCTTTGGTCAAGGGGCAGAGCGGGAGCAAGGTGTGGCTGAAAGTAGCACCTTATGCCTATATAGCTCAAAAAAAGAAAAGAGAGCATGAGCCCGGGTATTATCCCAGCAGCAAAGAGCCTTCCTATAGATACCCTTGCTATCATACCATAGATAATCAGCGATACACTGGGAGGGATAAGAATCCCCAGCGCCCCTCCAGCCAGGATAGGGCCTATGGCTATACTCTTGCTATAGCCATGTTTAAGCATAATGGGCAGGGCAATAATGCCCATAGTGACAACCCCGGTAGTGGTCACCCCCGACATGGCAGCAATTAGCGTGCAAATCAGCACCGTTCCCATTGACAGACCACCCCTTATACTTCCCAGCAATTGCTGCATAAAATCGTAAAGGGCATGAGCTACGCCACACTTCTCCAGCACGCATGCCATAAAGATAAATAGAGGCATAGCAACCAGAACCATGCTGGACATCATGCCAAAGATGTTCGTGGCAACGAAAGGAAGGCTCATGGGACCAACGAATATCCAGGCGACAACGATAGAGCTACTGGCCAGGGCAAATGCCATTGGTAACCCGGTGACTAAACCTAATACGAGACCAACAGCCAGATACATTATAGGAAGCCATTCTATCATTTTAATTCCTTTCCCTTAAAAGACATGTAGAGACCTCGGATGAAGTGGGCTAACCCCTGAGCAAGCATCAGCAAAGCAGCTATAGGTACGGTCAGCTTAAGGGGCCATAAAGGAGAACCCCAAGGGGAAGGGGAGACCGTCTGCCTTAGCTCCACCGCCCTCCAGGCTGTCATTATTCCATAACGCAGCATTACAACAATAAACAAGAAAAAAAGCAGATAGGTGAACGAGTCAATAATGGCTCGGCCTCTCGGTGAGAAACGGTCATATATAATGTCTATGTTGATATGCTGATGGTGAAGGAGCACATAAGCCCCGGCGAGCACCGAGTAGGCACCGAACAGGTGAAGAGTTAACTCGTGAGCCCAGATGGTAGGGGCGTTAAACACATATCTCAGCATTACTTCTAAAAACAGTACGCCAGTCATAAAAAAGATCAAAACACTCACCAGCTTTCCGCTCCACTCGCTGACCATATCTATTCCGCCTAAGATACGTCTCATCCTTTACCCCCTATTTGTGAGTAATTAAAATCAACCTCTATGAAGACCTCCCCGCTTCAGCGGGGAGGTCTTCATACTGGATCACCACTATTACCAGTACCCCTTCTCAGCTGCCCACCGTCCTACTATCTCGAAAATCTCAGCAAAAGCAGGGTCTTTTAAATACTTTTTGGGTACAACAACCTTGGCCGTCGCAGCCAATTTTTTGGCATCTTCCTCTGACCACTCTATTACTTCTATTCCATGCTTCTCCACGAACTTCCATGCCTCAGCGATTGCCAGTTCGGCCTCGAAGGCGTTTCTCCCGCTTCCAGCCTCAACGGCTGCTTCTACTATAGCTTTGAGGTCATCAGGAAGCGCTTTCCATACAGCCATGTTCACAATAAGGGCATCAGCCGCCGGTCCTACCGCTGTTGGAAATTTTATCCAGTATTTGGTGACCTCATGGAATCCCATTGCCACCATGTCGGCTGCGTGCGAAAAGGTTATGGCGTCCACACCACCGGTGGCGAGCATCGTATAAATTTCGCCGCCTGGGGTCCATATTGTCCCTGCTCCGTGGTGAGCCAACTGCAGAGCTATTAATTCAGAAGACCTGAACTTTTTTCCTTTGATGTCGGCTATACCCCGTATTGGCTCTTTTGATATCATTAGGTTATCTAACGTCCAGTAGAGATTTCCTACGAGGTACACACCATGTTTGGCATATTCCTCTCTCAATATCTTCATAATTTTTCCATCCTCGTAGGACTCATAGAGGTAACGCAACTCTGCAGTCGTCCTTGGAGCGGCAAAACAGTCCCCATGCATGAAACCGACAGGGAGTTCCCCCGGGAAATATCCGGGCCATATAAACGTCGCCTTCATTACACCCATAGATACGGCATTTAGTTGCTCCGCAACCGGAACTATCGCCCCGGGGGCACTTGGCTTCATAATTAGGCGCCCGTTGGACATCCTATTAACATACTCAGATATATAACCTATGGTGTCCCAGGTTATCCCTGATGGCAACCAGGATGACGGCTGCCATTTCTGCACCTTAGGAGTTTCAGATTGTACGGCCGGGGTAAAACCAACTACCACCACGCCGCTTATCAGTAACACTATCATAACCCGAATCAACATCCATCCTTTTTTCATTTCTTCCTCCTTGTTAAAAATTTTGCTCTTGATAAAAATACCGGTCCTCCAATACTGGTTTCTTTAACACAGCACCACCTCCTTTTATGGATTTCGTTGAGACAAGCTCTGTACTCAGACCCATCCGCTCTGACTCAGCGGTCTCTTATCCAGGATCCGGACGGGGTCAAAGATAGAAAGATTCAGAATGTGCGGCTTGCCCAGAATGAGTTCACCGATATAGCACCCCACAGCCGGAGCCTGTTGCAGCCCCTCTCCTCAAAATCCGTTGGTCAGGTAAAAGCCTTTGAGTTCCAGCCATTCGCCAAGTAGGGCGTTGCCATCCAACTGGTTGACTGCGTAAAGCCCGGCCCAGCCCCGGATCAATTGAAGAATGTCGAAAGAGGGGACGAATTCGGCCAGATCAAGCCACAAGACGTCCATAAACCTTGTCTTTTTACCTTTCACTTATAGTCGTTCTATTTTTTATTACTTTTGCTTAGCTGTCATTCCTCACATAAAGCCCTGAAACTCATTTCTTACCAGTGCTGTGTGGACATACTGAATCATTGTGGTAAAATCAAATATTGGGAGGTTGACTTCTTTTTGAATTGCATGGGCATATGGCGGCAGGTCGCTACATTCCAACACAAGTGCACCAATGTCAGGATTTTCTGTTATTAATTTCTTTGCGACACCAGCCACTTCGCTTTCTATAAGGTCGGAATCAAGGGTCCCCTTTTCTTCAAGTATAGCTTCTCGAAATTCCTTCTGATCTTCCATTCCACCTATTAGCAGGGGTATCTCTTTGTTCACGCCAACTGAGATGAAATGTTCAGGGGTCAAAGACTTTGAATCAGCAGTTATAATACCGATTTTTCGTTTTTTTATTTGATAAATAAAGGGTATCTGAAGAAGACTCGAGAGGAAAACAGGCACATCTACAGCGTCTGAAACCTCTCGCTGGAAAAGTGCCATAAAACCACAGGCACCCGTAATTGCCTTTACCCCCTCTTCTTGCAATTCAACGGCAGCATCGATGAAAGAGCTCAATAGGGTCATATCTTTTACCTTAATAAGTCGTTCAATTGAGGCCCCTTTGACGACCTTATATCGAACAGGAAAAGAAAAGGTAGATGCATTCCCAACATTACCCGGAATACAAGGGTATGTGGCATCTAAAATTAAAATACCGATTGATTCGCCATACCAGGATTGTTTCTTATTCTTAACGCGATATAGCTTCATCTTCAAGCCCTCTCATTAAGTGCATAGCCATCGTCTTCAAGTAGAAGTTGAAGTGCTCTTTTATCAGTCTTTCCACTGCAGCCGAATTTTTATCTGTAAATGCTTGGTACACCTTTTTGATGTCTTTAATAGATGATTTTATCAAATTCTCTACAAGGGCTGTGTTTTCAATTGTATTCCACAATCGCATGCATTGATTATAAAGTTTTTCAAGTGAATCCTTTAGAATCTGATTACCCTGTGCATCTCGGATTATGCTGTGGAATTGAGCATCCAGTTCTAAATAGGAAAAAATGTCGTCTTCTGGGCGAAGAGATTCAATTTCTCCAACTATTTTCTTAAGGGTCTTTAAGTGATACGGCTGAATCCTTTTAAAAGCAAGTTGCGCAGCTACTCCCTCAAGAATGGTCCTCATTTCAAAAACATCACTAAGCGACTGTAGATTTATAGGCGAAATGACCACTCCCACCTTGGGTTTAATGATGAGCAAACCCTCTATCTCAAGTTGAATTAGGGCCTCTCGATAAGGGGTTCTGCTAACGGCAAATTCCTCGCAAATTTCCTTTTCACTTAGGATTGAGTTTTGTTTATATCTACCCAAAATGATTCTTTGTTTTAATTCCTCATATATTTTTAGTCGCTGGTTTTGCATTTAATCGGTTTTAATTTTAATTTCCTTAAAAAATATTAGGAAAAACAAAAAATCAAATTTTATAAAGATATATTTATGTTTTTAAATGCATGTATATATCAAAAATTTATCGTTTGTAAAGAATTAAATTGCAATTTGTGTTAGTTCAATAAAATTTTAAAAAATATTTTTTAAGGCTATTTGTTAAGGAAACGCAAACAAGCAAACCCTAACTTTCATTCAAGCTTTCTCAATAGTTTTGCCAATCCACCTGATAGCGGGTCTAATCCAATAGCTGGAGAATAGGGTGTCTCAATAGAGGTCAGCCTGTTAACTGGTGTCTTTTCAGCAATGGCAAGGGCCATTTCGTTAATTATACCCCTTATTTTTTCTTCAGAGACAATCTGTGCGCCAATTAGTCTCTTAGATTTGCGGTCAGCAATAAGCTTAAAATGAAAAGGTCTGCCACCATACTGTACCCTTGTAGTTGGGACAGTCATTGCAATAGATACAGTATCCAAACCCTTTTCTTTAGCAATCTTTTCAGTAAAACCTACAGTTCCTATCTGATAGCCAAGGATTTCTATGGCAAATGTCAAAAGAGTTCCTTCATAAGGGGTGGAATTTCCTGAAACAAGGTTTCTTCCGGCAATATAACCTGTTCTATCAGCGGTAGTAACCATGAGTCTGCGTGTCTTTTGACCTATAATTCTATCATAATTTTCTATGCAATCACCTGCAGCATAAATGTTAGGGTCATTAGTCTGGAGAAACTCATTAACTAATATTCCTCCAGTCTCGCCTATATTAATCCCTGACCGCTTTGCAAGGTCAACATTAGGTTTAGCCCCAGTCGCAAGAAGCAAAAAGGGCGCTTCAATCTCATCATCATCAAGGATGACACGCTTCACTTCAGAGTTTCCATTTACACCCTTGATATTGGCAGACATGACAAGTTTTAATCCTTTGCTTTTCATTGCCCTTTCAACGATAGATGCAATGTCCTCGTCTAAACCGGCCGGCAAAATATTGTCTTGCATATCCAACAGATATACCTTTTCATAATTTTTTTCCATGAGGGCCATGGCCATTTCTATTCCAATGGCGCCTGCCCCAATAACAGCAGCGCTGGTGTGTTTTGAGATAACTTGCTCCAAGGCTCTTCCGTCCGCAATATTAGTGCTCACTGTATATTCATTTTTTCCATCAAGCCCGGGTATTGCTGGAACAGAGGGAATAGCTCCAGGACTTAATATCAACTTATCGTAAGAATAACTCTTATCCTCTGCTATTATGCACCTATTTTTCCTATCTATTTCAGTGACTTCAGTGCTAAGGTGAACAGATATGCCATTATCCTCAAAAAAATCCCCCGAGTAAAAGATATCCTCCCACTTTACTGAACCCCTAAGCACAAAAGGTGGTTCGCATGGTGCGTAGCCAATTTCAGCCTGTGTGCTAAAGAGATCTATTTGGATATTCTTGTCTAATTGCCTGATACCTCTTGAGGCGCTTCTTCCTCCGGCGCCACCGCCAATAATGCAAATTTTCATATACTTCTTTTCCCTATAAAAATTCTAATTTTGATATAATTTAATCTCTATTACATCAATAGCAGGAGAAGGTCACGTTATTTCTTTCTGTTTAAAGCCTTCCAGCATTGATATCAAAAAATAGCCTTATCTTTTTTGGCCTATTGTTTTATACCCTTACATAACTCGTATCGTCTTAACGAGGATGGGCTTTTCTTCAGCTTCTTACAGTCGCCTCATAAAACCTCACCCTCTCCTACCTTGAATTACAAAGATTGTTACGGAAAGGTATCGATTATTCACCGGTCATACCACAAGGAATGAAAATACTAAATATCATTGACACTATATCAGAACAGGAGAATCTCTTTTTGAATGGCCGCAACACACATAGTCTTAGGGTATTTTTTGAATTATTTAAATATCTCCTGACCCTTGAAATCACGATAAGGATCAAAGTTTTTTAAGATTTCCAGATCATCTGAATAATAGCTTTTCGTTATTAACCTATAGATTAATTCAGCCATGCCCGGTCCAAGCATAAAACCCTGGCCGCACATGCCTACGGCCTGATAAAAATTATCTAATTCCTCCATTTTGCCTACAATTGGAAAGCCGTCTGGGGTCATGGGGTACTGTCCACGCCAGGTACGCCGTACCTTTAGGTTTTTCAGAACAGGCATAATGTTGATCATTCTCTCGGCAATCATAGGTAAAAATGCAGAGGTGGCCCTGTTTTTTATGCCCCAGATGGGGGGATCAGGAGTCAGACAAAAAACAACCTGACCTTCACTGTTCTGGTAAAAATAAAAATTTTTAGACCCTGATGCCTCGCGCATATCAACAACCATAGGCCCCATAAAGGGCCTGACAGGTTCACAAATTCCGGCCTCATGAGAATCCGGATTAACTGGAATATCAACGCCGGCCATCTGGGAGACATTTTTCCCATAGGCGCCGGCAGCGTTTAGCACATTAGCCGAATAATACAAGCCTTTATCAGTTTTCACAGAGGTGATATTGCCGTTTTCTATTTCAAACCCCGTAACTGTTTCATTAAACCTGAACTCTGCTCCATATCCTTCTGCCTTAAAGTATGAGGACTGAGTAAATAACAAAGGAGATGCAGAGCCGTCTTCCGGGGAATAAGAGCTGCCCCTCAATCCCTCCATATTGATTCCAGGGTTTAATTCCCTATACTCTTCAGGAGACAGCCATTTAATGTTAAGGTTAAAATTTTGTTGAATTTTTAATAAATCTTTTAATATTTTTTCATCTTTTTCTCTATAAGCGGGGAATGAATACCCGTTTGCCTGCCACTGGATATCATCTCCATATAGTTCTTTCCACTGTGAAAAAATCTCTATGCTTCTCTGGGATACTAATATTTTTCCCTTATCTGAATGGGTGGCACGAATGCCGCCAATGGCCTTTTTATCCTGCCCCTGGCCGGGAGACGCCAGGGAATCAATAACCAGGACGGATTGTTTGTTCCTTGCAAACTCCATCGCAACAGGTACGCCGATGGAACCACTTCCTATAACAATAAGGTCATATGTTCTATTCATTTATTCTCCCATGGGAGATATGAGAGAAAACACCGAGCGGGGCCTCAATAAAAACTGGTCTCCTTGTGTTTAAGGTTATCTCTTTTAAGGGTATGCCTTCTTCTCTATACATCTGCAAAATCAAGTTTTCACATGTCTTGGCGCCACAGGCCCCCATGCCTGCCCTGGTAATGGCCTTGATTTGATTTAAGTCTTTTATTCCCCTCCTGATCAGTGATCGGATTTCTCCTGCAGTCACTCGTTCACACCGACAGACGATTGCATCGTCCGGTATTTTACCTAACACAGCTTTGTTTTCAGGCAATGAGACATCATCTCCTTGCACCTTAAACCCTGCAACTTGCCTGGCAATATCTTTCGGGACCCTTACCTTAATGATTTGTGTTTTTCGAGACGCCTTATTTATCACCGCATCAATGACTACTGTCTCTTGAAGCGCGTTTCCTTCATAATCGGTCAATAAAACTGAGTCTCCTTTTTTGTATTCATAGTTATAAATTTCATAGGCAAGAGACACCACTGGATTATCGGAATTTTCCCGGTAATCTACCAAGGAGATTGCCAGGCCTGGGCAGATTAATACACATTTGTTGCAACCAATACATTTATTATTAGTTATTTCAGGTTTTCCCAGAAGGGAGTCGCCAGGGATATTAATAACACCTTGTTTGCACACAGAAACACAAGGGTTGCAGGGGATTTCCTGGTTGCAATGGATAACCGGTGTAATACCTGTTTCTGGATAAGAATCATAATTTGGTTTAGTAATGAACCCTGGATGGCTTTTCAGAATATTTGCCTTTTGATACCAATCACTTGGAACAGGGTTATCTTCTTTTCCGAGCTCTCTGGCAATCTCAAGGCCTGCTATTTTCCCGCTAAATATGGCAGAGGAGGCCTCGGCAATTTCCTGTGCATCTCCCGCTGAAAAGGTATTGATACCGGCCTCCTTGGCCTCCATAAAAAACTCATTTACAGGGCTAAGACCTGTGCCGATTAATACTGTATCACAGTCAAAGGTCTTTTCAGTCCCTGCAATTGGCCTGAAATTATTATTAATCCGGCATACGGTTACAGACTCTACGTGTTCGTCTCCATTGGCAGACAAAATAGTATGCCTTGTATATATTGGTACACCCAATCTTTTTATTTTATTAGCGTGTACCTGGTAACCACCTACATGGCTTAGGGCCTCAACTAATCCAACCACATCAATACCAGCCTGCAAGGCATGATATGCGGCTATCAGCCCTACATTCCCACCCCCTACTACAAACAGTCTTTTGGCAGGCCTAATGAGGTCTCTGTTAACAAGGGTTTGAAAGGCACCGGCACCATATACACCTGGCAATGTATTTCCTGGAAAGGTCAGGGACTTTTCCCTTGCCCCTGTTGCATTTAAAACAATTTCTGGTTTTATAATTTTATATTCCGATCCGTTAGTAACTATCCCTATTTTTTTATCACTAAACACATACATCGCAGTGCTATTGAGCCATATTTTCAAAGAAGAAAACGCTCCTATTTTATCTTCTAAAATTTTTGCAATCTCTATGCCCCTCGTTCCCGCATAACAATCATCAATTGAGCCGAAAAACTTATGGGTCTGGAGAACCAATTTCCCACCTAACCGATCCTTATCATCAACAATTATGGCTTTAATCCCCCTTTCACCTAATTGCAGGGCTGCAGAAAGACCAGCAGGGCCGCCACCGATTATCAGCACTTCTGTCTCAAAATCCTTAACAGGAGAAAGTTTAAAATCATCTACATGACGCGGAAGGGTTGGAAGGCCCACGACGCTTTCTACAACCATGTTTTCTTCTATCTTTGTCATGCATGATTTTACTGGAATTCCATTGGCAATGACCGTGCACTGAGCACACTGACCATTGGCACAAAATATTCCCTGGGGAAACCCATCTTTTGCATGATGGCCAAAGACATGTATGCCATTGGCAAACAGGGAAGATGAGATTACCTCATCTTCATAGGCCTGTAATTTCTTATTGTTCCAGTAAAAAACTATTCTTTTTCTTTTAGGGATACTCAGTATAGGGTGTTTTCTGATACGCCATTCAGACATTGAATTGTTCCTTATATCGTAGGTATTCACGGGTTCAAAGGTTCAGAGGTTCAAGGTTCCATTTTTGTCCCAGGACTGGATTTGGAATGCGTATTTACGAGAAAAGCGTCATCTTCGTCAGGCATAATCCAAAATTTGGAGCAAAATTGGCAATTACCTGGGAAAATGGGCATCTTAACTAAGACTTTGGGTATTAAATACCTTTTTTGTCCTCAACCCTGAATCCCGCTTTCAGCGGGAAACCCTGAACCTGTGAACGGTTAACTTATATCTAACCCGGGAAAGCCGGGTAAAAATAAATAAATTTTAACCTGTGCGGTTAGCTTTTAGCTAATGGCTAACCGCACAGGTTGATAAATTTTAATCCTCAGATTTCTTTGCCTTTTCCTCCATTAACCGGTTGAATCGATATACGTGATTCTGAACCAGTAAATGGGCTTGGGCTGCCTGTCTATTTTCCACCGCCTCAACGATTTCGCAAAGATCTTGATAATTTTCCCTTAGGAGAGCCTCTTCTCTTGGAAGGAATTGATCGAAATAACGGTGTATATTATCGTAAACCGTCTGTAGAATTGATTCATATATGGGATTTCCGGCAATATGAGCCAGAGCCATATGCAATTGGTTGTCCACATGAATGAAATTATCCCAGCCACAGGCCCCTTCATCAAGGTGGCTTTTTGCATCTGCTAAAAGCTTTTTTAAATACTGGATATCTTCACTTTTAGTCCTCTCCACAGCAAGGCCTGCAACAATACCTTCAACTCCCTCTCTAAATTCTGCAAGATCCCTAAGGGATACCTTTTGATATCGTATAAGAAGATCCAGATTCTCGCTGATCTGGTCAGTAGTAAGGGAATTTACCACAGCGCCGCCTGCAACACCTGTCTTGATTGTGATAAGCCCCTTTTGCTCTAATATACGAAGAGCTTCCCTCAGTGTGCCCCTGGACGATCTAAAAATTTCCTTCATCTCTCTTTCTGGGGGCAGTTTGTCTCCCGGTTTCAAGCTGCCTTTAAGTATGGCATCCTGAATCTGTTGAACTACGTCCTGAAATATTCTGTTTTGTTTTGCCTCGCGGAACATAGTATCACTCTTTTTTGTTAGTTTAGAATGGTTAAACCATTACATACTTTATTTATATTGTCAAGAAAATTTTCTCAAAAATATATTTAATATGGGCATTTGTTTAATGTGAATGACGAGGTCTGAACTTATAGTTTATTGATACTTTGGGTTTTCTATGATATAGATTGCGATATTACAGACAGCGGGATTTTTAACTCTTTTTTAATACATCGCCACGCTGTTTTCTAATGTTGCAGGTTTCATAAGATACCATTAAGAGTATTTCAAGCTGAAATGGTGTTGTTAGAATTTTATTTTTGAAGGAATGAGTATGTCATTGTCACCAGTTGATATTTATAAAAATATTCTGCCGAAAACTAACTGTGGAGATTGTAATTTTCCTACATGTCTTGCCTTTGCCAGCATGGTTGTAAAAGAAAAGATACCCTTGAACAAATGTCCTCATCTTGGTCCTGCAGTAATTGAAAAATACCAAGAGATTCTACAGAAACAGTATTCAGAAGGAAAACATCTTAAGAAGGATGTGTCTAAGGAAGCCTTGGAATGGGCAAAGAAAAAGGCATCTTCAATAAAAATAGAGGATTTGCAAGATATAATTGGAGGGAATCTTTATAAAGATAGTGGGAATTGTTTTTTAGAACTACCTTATTTTGCGGACCGTATTGTTATAAGCGAAGAAAACATCTCATATAAGAATGGACCTTCACTAAACACATTAGAGCAGGTTTTAATTTACAACCACATCATAAAAAAAGGCAGTTCTAAGCCTAATGGAAAATGGAAGGCTATAGAGGAATTTCCCAATTCGGTTTCCAAAATAGTATCCATGAGAGACAGCGTAGAAAATCCTTTGGTAGCAAGATTTGATGGGTATACTGAAGAATTACTGGAGGCAGCTGAACGTATTGGAGGAGTTAATATTACGGAAAAGCAAAAATTTGCTGATCTTGTACTTCTCTTTAGACCTTTTCCGAGGATTCCTGTAATGCTTTTATTTTGGGAGGAAGACAAGGAAGAGGGTTTTGATGCAAAGGCGAAACTCTTATTCGATGAAACTATTACAGAGCATCTTGATTTAGAATCAATTATATTTTTAAGTGAGAGGCTAAGAGAGCAGCTTTGTGAAAGAAAGATATAACTTCTCAGCAAATGACCCCGGCGCTTCGTTCCAGGGTTATATATGAAAGAAACTTTTTTTAAGTTTCTTAGGAGCCACTAAGGCACCAAGACACTAAGATTACAGAATTATTCTTTTAATACCCTTCTTGATAAGCGGGTTATTCTTCACGAACCATGGTTATTGCGCCTTTTGGGCAGATAAAGGCACAGATACCGCATCCCTTGCAGAAATCATAATCAATTTCAATCTGTCCGGTGCTTTTATTTCTGGTGATGCACATATCCGGGCACGAATACCTGCAGAGATCGCAACTGTCACAGAAATTATTCACCAGGCACCTTTTTGCCTCATTTACAGCCGTCTCCTCATCAAAGGTAGATTTAACCACCTCAACTTTATTTGAACCTGTTGCATAAGGATTGCTTCTTTCCTGGTTTCGGCTTAAAATTTCTTTTTTACACTCGTTAGATATGTAATTCTCTTTACCCAAATCTATTTTCTCTCTTCTGATAAAAAGTTATCAACTGATTTAGCCGTTTTTTTGCCACTGGCCATTGCCTCAACAACGGTGGTAGGTCCGTTTACATTATCCCCTGCTGCAAAAACGCATTCCATGTCCGTCATCATAGTTTTATCATTGATGGCCAGGGTGTTTTTCCGTGTTATTTGAAGGGAGCTGTCCTTTTCTATCCAGGAAAAGTCTGTTTCCTGGCCTATAGCCGATATAATTGCGCCGGCATTAATAATAAATTCCGAGCCATCAATGTTTACAGGTCTTGGTCTTTCTGAATTGGCATCATCAATAAGCCTGGTTTTAACGCATTGTAATCCTTTAACTATTCCATTCTCAGCTATTATCCTTTTTGGGGCAGTGAGAAATTCTATGGCCACATTCTCAGAGAGCGCCTCATCAACCTCATCCCTGTCAGCGGGCATTTCATTTCGTCCCCTGCGATAAAGAATCGTTACTTTTTCGGCGCCTAAACGAATGGCTGACCGGGCAGTATCTATGGCGGCATTACCACCCCCTATAATCAACACATCATTGCCTAAATGCATATCATCATGATGGGAATACCCCTTTAAAAAGTTAAGGCAATCGATGAATCCCTTAAAATTCCCTTCATTCTCTATTTTCATTTTAAGGCTTTTTTGAGTACCTGTAGCCAGGATAATAGCATCAGCTCCGTCCTTTTTTATATCCGAAATAGTTATATCCAGGCCAAGACTGATTCCTGTTTTAATGGTCACACCCATTTTTCTTATGTATTCAATATCTCTTTTAAGGGTTTCCTTAGGTAGCCTGAAGTCAGGTATAGCCCACGCAAGCATGCCGCCGGGCTCTTGATAACTCTCTATTATTTCTACTGTATAGCCTTGTTTAGATAACTCATGTGCCGCTGTTAATCCAGCAGGGCCTGAGCCTATTATAACTATTTTTTTACCCTGTACCTTTTCTATCTTAGTCGGAGCTATCTCACCATCATCATAATCTGCTGCAAATCTTTTTAAAGACTTTATTGACAGCGCCTCATCCACTGAACCTCTAATGCATGCTAACTCACACGGGTGGTGACATACGTATCCACACACCGAGGGGAGGGGATTAGTTTCCCTTATTAGGCTGAGGGCTTCCCTATGATGTTTTTCCGCAATGAGCCTCATGTATCCACGAACATCCTGACCAATAGGACAGGCAGCCTGACAGGGTGGAGAATTAAATTCTTTAGAAATATTAATTCTTAGATCGGTATCAATATTGCTGTAGATTGCTCCACGGAGGCTATCGGTCTCAGTTCGCATATCCGGTATTATCTCAGCAGGGCATGCCTCAATGCAGACCGAGCAGGTGTTGCATTTTTCATAATCAATAACTGGTTTATGGGTTCTTCCTTCTATAGCCATTTTGAGTTTCTTATACTATTTTGTATTTTGTGTTTTTTTCCTACTGCCCACTCCTTACTGCTCATTTCAATCCCTCGCCTACATTATATCCAACCTCAAGGGCCTTTAGATTTAGCTCCCTGAATCGTTCCTCTACATTATTTTTAATAGATGTAATCACTGCCTGCTTGCTTACCATTTCAGTGATTGCCGTTGATGCGCATAACATAACAATATTGGATACCTGTTTGTTATTTAATTCACTGATTGCCGTGTTAGTCGCCGGAACACCAACTTGATGAACGTCGTTCCTGTCCACAGGGTTCACTAACATATTATCATAGATAACAATGCCATGCTCCTCAGCAACATCATTAATGTAATCATCATATGCAGTCTGTGACATGGCGATAAGGATGTCTGCCTTTATTATATGGGGGTACTTGATGGGGGTTTTTGAGATGATTACCTCAGACCTTGCGGAGCCTCCTCTGGCCTGGGCGCCATAAGCATTGGAACCGGAAACCCATTTTCTGTCATTAATGGCGGCATAGCCGAGGATTGTTCCAGCCAAAACTACCCCTTGTCCACCAAAGCCGCAGATACGAATTTGTTTAAGATTACCCATTGCTGAATTCTCCAGTAATAATCTTGTCCTTCAACTCATCTTCAGAGAAACTGTCTGCCTCTTCCCTGGAAATACATCTCTCCATTAAAATTTTCATCATATCTGCCGGGGAATCGTATCTGTTTCTTCTTCCAAATTGAGTTGGACAGGGAGAAAGAACTTCAATAAAGGTAAATCCAGTAATCGTAAGGGATTTTTTTATGGCATTGATCAGTGAGAGTGGTTGAGTTACTGAATGTCTGGCTACATAAGAACCTCCTGCGCCAAGCACTAATTTGCAGAGGTCAAAGGGTCGATAAGGATTCCCGTCCACGCTGGTAGAAGTATAGGCTCCTTCAGGCGTTGTAGAGGCCATCTGGCCGCCGGTCATGCCGTATATCATGTTGTTTGCGCATATAACCTTTAAATCAATATCTCGTCTCGCAGCATGAATAAGGTGATTTCCCCCAATAGAGGTGAGATCTCCATCTCCACTTATCACCATAGTCTTTAGTTTTGGGTTGAACATCTTGGCACCTGTTGCAAAGGCGATAGCCCTCCCGTGGAGCGTATGTAGGGTGTCTGCATTGAAATTAGGACTTGGTATCCAGGCGGCGCAGCCTATGCCTGATACAAAAAGCATCTCATCCATATTAAGATGGAGTTCATCTATCGCCCTGAGAGTAAGGTTCATCAATATTCCATGACCACAACCAGGACAAAAGGGCGTTGATTGTACGCCTGGACGTAGGTATTTTTCCAGATCCCGTGCCATTATAAAAGCTTCCTTAATTCATTCATTATTGTATGGGGATGGATAATTTCACCATCGGTCTGATTATAGGTAATAACATCACATTTGGCATATTTCATTATTTCACCTGCTACCTGGCCCCTGTTCATCTCTGGGACAAAAATCTTTTTTACACTCTTATCAATTTTATGTATTTTATTGTCAGCAAAAGGCCAGATTGTCTTAAGCCTGAGGAGTCCAACCCTTTTTCCTTCAGATCTCAGCTCATCTACGGCAAATAGTGCGCTTCTTGCAGTAAAACCATAGGAGACAACAATGATCTCAGCATCGTCTAAGTGGTATGATTCGGTTTGGGTAATGCTATCCCTGTTATTTAATATTTTATCATTAATACGACTAACGAGCTTTGAATGGACTGATGGATCATCAGTCTTTCTGAAACCACGATCATCATGGGTTGACCCTGTCACCAGCAGTTTTTCTCCTTCACCAAAGGCAGGCATTGGAGGGACTCCATCTTTTTTTTCAGTGCCAAAAGGGGCTTCACCCGGTTTTTTTACCCTGTTAAAAACATCGACCTCTTCATCGATATCCACCCTCTCTCTTAAATGCCCTATAGCCTCATCTCCCATGAGAAAAACAGGTACCCTGTAAATCTCTGCCAGGTTAAAGGCATCTATAGTCTGACTATACATCTCCTGTACCGACCAGGGAGAAAGTGCAATGATTTGATAGTCTCCGTGGGAACCCCACTCGGCCTGCATAAGATCGCCACTTGCCACCCGTGTTGCCTGTCCGGTTCCAGGGCCGGCTCTCTGGATATCAACAATAACCATGGGCGTTTCTGTTAATGCAGCATAACCAATTCCCTCTTGCATAAGACTAAAGCCGGGACCGGACGTTGCCGTCATAGCCTTGGCACCTGCCCAAACAGCGCCTATCACAGAACATATGGATGCTATTTCATCCTCCATCTGCATGAAAGTGCCGCCAATATCCTTAAACCTCACGCTTATACGTTCCATTATATCACTGGAAGGTGTTATGGGATATCCTCCGTAGTACAGACAGCCGGCAGCAATAGCGCCCTCTGCAACTGCCTCATTTCCAGAAAAGTAATAGGTGCCTGGGGAAAGCGTAGTTTTTATTTTTTTAGGTTTCATAAATTATAATTTTTATTCAAATGCTTGTATATTGTTTGCGTTTTATTTGCAAAAGAATTTTTAAGTCTCAAATGATCTTAATAAATCTAACGTTCCTTGTATATTACTTTTTATTACATTCGTCTACTGAAAAAAATTGTTCAAAATAAAAATAATTAACTTGAATTCTCTTATGTAACTAAACTTAATATTAGACCCGATGAACCGGGATTTATACCGGAAATATGCCGGACAAGTCCACTACCCTTCAGCAATTAAAATAGTAATTTATCAAACCTAATAAAACCGAAAAAAGTAAAAAAACTCCCTCTCCCTGGATGGGAGCGGGTTGGGGTGAGGGTGAATAGTTTATATTGCTTTGATAAGCTCCTATTCCTGACCATTAAGCATTTTTGAATGTACCCTGTCTGCTATCTGATGAACAGCGGCCAATTGATAGATACCGGCTGTTTGTTCACTGATGCCTCTCTGAATCGGGGTTCGAAGCAGGCTCTGGATCCCGGCTTTCGCCGGAATGACGAATGATAAATCCTGTTCTCTTAAGTTAGCGTTTATGCCCGGTTCGGGGGAGGCCCGATCCGGTATCCAGAACGTATTGAATTTACTGGATTCCGGCTTCCGTCGGAATGACGAAAAAAAGCATTTTTCGACTTTTTACGAGTCCATCACAATTCACGGTTATCTTTTTGCCTTCGACAGGCAGTCATGCCGGCTTATTTTCCACTCCTATGTTTTAGAAATATGGCTTTATTGATTTTCCAGCCTTTCAGGGCGTCCGTGTTCTGGAAAACGCTTCTTCTTAATCCTCTTCATCAATTCCCTTTTAAGCTCTTCAAGTTTTTGAAACTGCCCTTGTGATAGTTCTTGTCGAATGTCTATAGCCATCTTGATCTGCTCTGTTCTATGTCTTGCCTGGAGTTGCCCTATACTTTCCGCTATTTTATAGGCCTCTTGCCTGTCAATTGCAGGGCGTGTTAAAAGGTTTTCCAGATCAAGGAATTCCTTTTTTATGAGGCCATCTATATCAATTAATTTTTTTCTGTAGTCGGTCCATATACTGTTTATCCTATCTATTTGATCAGAATCTAATTTCAGCCTGTCCCTCACGAAAGGTCTCTGCCACCACCTACCTGGCCCTAAAGGGTCTTTAAAGGCAAAAGCTTCAGGCATGTATACTGCGCTTAAAAGCAGTAATGCCGAAAATATCATCAGTAAAATCTTCTTTTTCATTATAATCCTCCTCCATTGGTAAGAATAAATTCAAGAAACTATTGGATTCTTCAGGCTCGTAACCACTTAAATAAAGGATGCTTTGCGAGAATTCCACATTGCCTTTAAAATCTGTAACGATCTGAATCTCCTCCAATAAATCTCTTTCCGAAATTAAAACTTCATTGTTGTAGTAGAATTGTTTAAACAAAAAGACTGAAACCAGAATTAAACATGCAAATGTAAAGGCCGTTGCCCATTTCCATCTTAAAAATGAAGGCCTATCTTGCTCTGATATGGATGCAAGGATCTTTTGTTTTTCCTCTGTCCAGTTTATATCACCTTGTTCAACGTACTCGTGGAAGACCCCTGTAAACGCCTTTATTTTGTTAAATCGTTTTTGACATAGGGCGCATTTTTCAAGGTGACTGTATATTTCTCGCTCAGAAGCTTCCGGCTCTATGATTATAGAGAAAATTTCTTTATCTGTGAGATGTTTATCTTTCATGGCTTTTCCAAATCTTTAAAATTTCGTTTGGCCTTGTCCAAGGCCCTGTAGAGGTAGGTTTTTACTGAGCTTTGGCCTATGCCGATTAGCGCAGATATATCTTTAATGCTATACTCGCACCCAAATCTTAGGGCAAATACCTCCCGCTCTCTCCCCTTCAGGCTTTCCTGAAAGGATTTTAATTTTACTCCTATTTGTTTCTGTTCGAGGTTTTCATGTGGGGAAGGGTTATTGTCTTTAACCATGGTAATAATTTTCTCTGTACTATTTTCCGGTTTTAAAAAAAGAAATCTTTTCAGTTTCTCTTTTCTAATATAATCCTTTACCTTGTTTATGGTGATTCTGATTAACCATGTCTCAAAGGATGAATTAAACCGAAAGTCATTGTAAGATTTAAATGCCTTTAAGAACACCTCCTGGGTAATATCAAGGGCCTCATCTCTATTTCCAAGCATACCCATTGCAACATGGAAAATTTTGTTTTGATGATCATTGATAAGCTTACCGAAAGCAGCTCTATTATCATTCATGAATATTCCTTTTCGGTACCTTTTGTTATGTTAGACGAATTATATAGGAAAAAGTTTACAAAGATGAAATATTTTGTGTGGTTTTGAGAAAAAGATTTCCGTAGGGTCTGATTAAGGATCTACGTTTTCCAAAATACTCCAATTGGAAAAGATGTGCCTTTGGGGCGGTTTGTTCTATTTAAGGTGTGAAATTGGAAATATAAGTCTTGGGAGGGTTAAATGGGGGTTTTAAGGTCCTCTGATCTCAAAAACCTGCCCTTCTTCTATCCCTTACCATGCGCTTATTATTCTTAGCGGAAAGAGAAACAAATATGCCTTCCCTTACACTTTTTCGTCTGTCCCGTCTATTTTTTCGTCTGTCTTTTTTTCGTTCTCTTTTTAAAGGAGTAAATTTTTTTCCTTCTGAAGAGTCCATGCTGACGGAAGTTGGGCTTCCAACTACTATATCCATTAAAAAATCCTCCATATTCCTACTTCTCTTAATCGGCGTTACTGACAAAATACTTTAGATTTTAGTTTCACTTTAGTGCCTTATAAATAAATTTGTGTTCAAAACGGTCAGAAAATCAAAAATGAGACATCTTTTCACGCAAAGCCGCTAAGCTCGCAAAGGGAAAGATGATGAAAAAATGTTTATAAAAAATCCCCAGAAATACTGGGCATATAAACTAAAGAATTGAATGGGTGCATATAGGGTGCATTTTGCCCTTATCAAAAAAAACGAATTATCTCATTTTATTTGTGGTATATATATCGAATAAAAATTATAATAACACTTAATATTTTGTTGATTTCGCGGCCATTTAGGTATTGTGGCGAATAATAAGTTATTTTTTTTGACTCATTTTTTTCGCTCTGTTACTTCGGTGTGGTTTATGCCCAGGAGGGCAACAAATTGCGATTTTTCAATGGCCCTGAACATCAATAGGTGCGTTGTTCAGGATAGCAATAGCGGGCTATTACGAGCCTTCACGCCTTGATTTTGATGCTCATTGCTCACCGAAAAAAACGCAATTTATAACCTTCCGGGGTTTAATTTTTAAGGAGGAAGAGAGATGCAAAAGTATAATCCGGAACAAAAAATGGCGGAAGCCAAACGGGAATTCGGCGAGCACGGGGGTGTAACGCCTTCTATTTCGCGTTCATGCACATTTTCTGTAATGGAGCCGGACACAATGCCGGAAATATTTGATGGCATAAAAACCCCAGATAAAGGCGGCTGCTTTTTATACAGCCGACACTTCAACCCGACAGTCGATATTTTAGCGCGTTATCTGGCCGCGATGGAAGGCACCGAGGCCGCCGTCTGCACGGCGAGCGGTATTTCGGCAATCGCCTCGACGCTTTCGCAAATATGCAAAAACGGGGACCATATAGTATCAAGTGACACGATTTACGGTGGTACTCATGCGCTTTTGGGCGATCTGTTCCCGGAGATGGGCATAACCACAACATTTGTTGACCCCAGTGATACGGCGGCTTTTGCTGCTGCAATTAATCCTGAAACAAAGGCGCTTTACACCGAAAGCGTCGGCAACCCGACCCTTAAAACCTCTGACATCAAAGCCCTTTCAAAACTGGCAAAGGATAAAGGGCTGAAACTGATTATCGATAACACCTTCTCGCCGGTTATGATTTCGCCCGCGCAATTAGGCGCCGACATCGTTATTTACTCGATGACGAAATTCATAAACGGCGCTAGCGACAACATAGCCGGGGCGGTTTGCGCAAGCAAGGATTTTATTTATGAACTCATGGACTTGCATAAAGGCAGGATAATGCTGCTCGGCCCGACAATGGATCCCCGTTCGGCTTACGATATCATCCAGCGCCTGCCGCACCTGCCGCTTCGCATTCGAGAACACAGCCGAAGAGCGCAGACAATCGCTGAAAGGATGCATGAAATCGGTGCTCCCGTTGTTTATCCGGGTTTGCCTTCTTACAATCAGTATGAGCTGATAACTTCAATAATTAACGAAGGCTACGGCTACGGAGGCATGATGACTATCGATTGCGGCACAGTTGAAAAGGCCAATAAGCTTATGTCCGTTCTGCAAAACAAAGAGAACTTCGGCTACATCGCTGTTTCGCTGGGCTATTTTGATACGCTTATGTCATGTTCAGGATCTTCTACATCTTCAGAAATATCAGAAGAAGAACAAAAGAAAATGGGTCTTTCACCGGGGCTACTAAGAATTGCGATTGGCTACACCGGAGGACTCGATGAACGGATTGCTCAGATTGAAAGAGCGGTAAAAGCGGTCGGCCTCGTGTAGCATGGTTTTATAAAACATCACGAAAAGCGGCAATAAATTCTCCACAATCTGTCTTCTATGTCATCACTTTGATACATTTACATTCAACGAATTTAACAGAAGGTGCTCAACCACAATATCATGCGGGCAGTTTGTGCTTAACAAACAATGATTGATTTACTATTCTCCTTTGCACAAAAAGCGAGTTCTTTGTCAATGATTTCTTCAAAAAGGTTACACTCGATTAATTTTTCGTTAAAATTACTTTTCACGGCGAACAACAGGTAGTTGACAAAAGAATAAAACGCTCGGTTCCACTTATATAATTGCCTTGCAAGGCTTGGGGCCATAAAAGACCCTGAAGAAGCTCGTTTTGGGGTAAACAATGGCAATGTCTTTATATGTTTTCGACTATGGGGTCAGGATATGACACCGGATAGCTGTATCTGGTGTCCTATTCTGGCCCCTTTTCTTTTTTAGGAGGAGAGCCATGAAACACCTTAGATTTTCAATAAATAGGAAATTCTGGTTTTTAATTGTATTGTCGATTTTACTCTGCACATTCCCTTATTGGAAGAATGGGTGTCAGGCCTACACAGTTGACAGCAAGGCAATGATCATTATCCATGCCCTTGCTATGATAGTGAAATGTGTAGGCCTGACACCCATGCCCTTGACACCCATGCCCTTGACACCCATGCCCTTGACACCCATGCCCTTGCGCTCTGGGCATAGCTAATGAAGAAATCCTCAATTCTATCTGAACTGAGTTTTGACAAGCCTTCCGGTATAGCTTCAGGGCCGAGCCATTCGAGGAATTGAGTGATCGAATGGCAGCGAAGTCCAACTGTGCCTTCCTAAGCGTGCTGGTAATCGCGCATCCACTTAAGATAGGCATCCACAAGGGGCTGATAGATCTCCTGGTCGGATAAGGGGTCTAAAAGCCCAGAGACACGAAGATAGTCGAGAAAACGATTTATCGAGTAGCGAACTCGACGAACGTGTTCTTCCAGTGCTCCTCTATTCCGGCATCGCAGAGGGTAGACCTTGAAAGAGGCCTTAACATCTCTTGAACTAAGGCTCTCGCGGAAGCCACACTCTGGGTCGCCCAGGTGCCTGTTAAGGTGGAATAAACGAAAGAGATGCTTACGGATCGTTGAGCGACTAAATCCATGCCCCAGCAGCCAGTTACAAAATCCCTCCAGAAGTTTTCCTAATGGTCCGCTGCGTAGCCTGCTAATGTTTCTTTGACACTCAAAAATCTGTTCTAATGCCATGACAACCTCCTTTCTCCGCCTCATTGATTAAGACAGTTAGAATTTGTCATAGCACGGAATTATGTGTAGTAATATCGGTGGAACTCAGAAAATTTGGCAAAAATGGTGGGGATTTTCACAACGGATCGGAACTCAACTTCACATAATATAGGGCTTCACATAACATATTTTATGTTGAGCTCAACATAAGATGTGATTGCTGGGCGAACTGGGCAAGAATATAATCAAAGGAAGAATCGGAAGGGAGCATTTTGGGAGAATCGCTATCACGCAACGGCGGTCGAAAGCGGTGAGCATCTATTTCAGTGTCTTGTATATATTGATCTCAATATGGTGCGTGCAGGTATAGTGGAGCATCCCTCCGAATGGCCTTTTTGTGGTTACAACGAAGTACAGAAACCAAGAAATAAAAATGTTCTTATAGATTATGAAAGGCTCAGAAAACTACTTGGTTTTGACTCCTATGATAGGGTGATAACTTATCATAAGAGGTGGGTAGAGGATTATTTGGGAAATGGAAAAGGTATCAGAGATGAAAAATGGACAAGGAGTATTGCTGTTGGTAGTAGGGGTTTTGTTGATGGGGTAAAATCCATACTGGGAGCACTGGCCTTAGGAAGAAAAAATATCGAAACAGGAGAATCCTATCAACTTCGAGAGCATTCTATCCCTTATAGTGCCCATTTTGGGGTCAAAAAGGGCGATATAGGGCCTAAAAACACCTATTTTTGGAACGTAAAGCTATAATATTCAATAGGTTAGCGTGGACCGACCCCAATATCCCAATAATCCCATAAAACCCAGTTTTGCCGCTTTCTTTAATACCTGTGGCATATATCTGTGGGTTTCCCAATCGTCATCAAACTTATCATTAAGAGGTTTTACCTCATTTTCAGCAAACTTTCTTGCCATCTCTTGAAACTGACGTCTCTCCTCTGAAAGTTGAAAATTATACATGCTTTCCCTCCTCTGTTTTTGTTTTTTTATCCTTTTATAGCTCTTAGTTTTTTAATAAAGGCCGGAACAATTTCATTAATATCTCATATAATACCATAATCCGTAAAGTGAAAGATATAAGCCTTTGGGAAAAATGGTGCCAGGTCTTAACATTTGATATAAGTCTTTTCCAGTTGTTGAGAAAACTTGGTTACCCGTTCAATAGCATTAATCATCATGTGAGTGCCAAGGCCATATCTTTGTCGGTCTTTGGAAACAGCGAATCTCGCAATTTTTGGAGCAGGAGACTTTGAAGGATATTTTTTTGAATAATTACGAGGCAGTTTTTATAAGATACTGATATGGTAACCAATAAATAATTTCCTCTCGGCACAATTACATTTAAATGAAAATATGATGGGTGGGTTTTTTGCTTGACAGAAAATGATGATTTTTACTATATTCTTCTCTGATCAAAGGGAGTCCTTCTGCATGAACATTCCCTTTGCTTTCATAAAATCTGCATCACTGCATAACATATTGAAAATATAAGAATTCTCTCTTTTGTACAACTGACGGGTTTAATAGGTTTAACTGAAACTAAATCATTAAATCAGGAGCGGTAATTATGAGAATGTTTTGTTTTTTTCTATGCCTGACAGCAGGTATTCTGACAGCCTGTCCCCTTGTCTATGCTGATATTCCTGCGCCAAAATTGATAGAACCCTGCGACGGGGCAAGTGTTTTAACAACAGTTCTTTTCAAATGGGAAGAATCTGAAGCAGATTCATACACCTTGCAAATCCTTGATTGGAATACTCAGACCGAAATTTTTAAATATACCACAACCAAAAATCAGTACAAGCTACCCATCAACACGCTTAAAAAATCAACCCCTTATTATTGGCGGATGAAAGTATCCAATGCATCAGGAAAGAGTGACTGGTCATCCGCCTGGAACTTTCGAACCCTACCTGACGTTGTTGTTCCTTTTCAAATGGAAAAAGATAGTGACCATGACGGCATACCTGATAGAATTGAAGATACTCTCCACACAAATATAAATAAAAAAACACTATTTGTTCGGCCAAAAATAGAGATTGGTTTCGGATATGATTATTGGGTAGAGTTTATAGCCCTCTTCCCAGACAAAAGACCTGGATTTGCCAGAATAACGTCATTTGAAAATGCAGGCATAGAGATAGTGGTTATTGGACCCTGCTCCACAACTCATGAGAATGATAAATGTCACGAATATAAAAAATTTGACGATTTCTACTATAATCCCGCTCATGACCCCATCCATCCGCCCTGCGATATTATGGAAATAGTATATAAAATGAAAGAGAATGACATGGGAGACGGAATATTTTGCGCATATTATTCTTTTCATAAGGGCCATACTTTTTTTTCAGAAAATGGAAGCACTATTGTTAACGGAGAAGAGGAAGATGCTCCAACATGGAGCTGGGATACCAAAGGGTATACGCCCAAAGGTGAGAAACACCATGGTTATTTTGCGCCCTTGATTTTCCCGTTTCCCCTTGATAATTATTTTAACGAAGGTGCATATAAAAGTATCGAAAAAGGAATTGTCCCAGCTATTACAGATTGTAAGAAACAACATCATAAATGCAAGGGTTGCAGCCCCATGAACCTGAATAAAAATGATTCTAATCCCCTGTACACTTCACGTCCGGACGAAACAGTGGAGTTTAACGAAATATGTTTTGAAAGCAATGGTAAAATAACGAATAAGCCTGCAAGAGTAAAAGGGTACGACCGCGACACTGTGCTTAGGAGAACAATAGTTCACGAAATGGGTCATGCATTGTTAACTGCAGATAAAGAGGATCATTGCAAAAACCCAATGTGCATTATGTATGAAAGAACCCTTGATTGGAAAATGCATGACTTTGGCCCCTGCAGCAAGGATTATTGTTGTGAACACCGGCCTGGGGGAGCCAAGGATATCCGGAGGGATGGGGTAGTCCATAATACTGCTCGTTATAAATAAGAGGCTTTTATGAAAAAAATGACCTTTGGCTGGCTCATTTTGACTTTTTTGGCGACACCTATAATATCAGCGACGTCTCTTTATGCCAGAAACCCACCTATTAGTATTGATTTAAAAATCGGTGAAGAAAGTGAAAAACCTTGCTATTTTCACTATGGTGAAAAGATCCCTGCAAGTGTGCAGGTAATAAACAAATCACAACATAATATACTTATCAGCAAGGGCTTTAAATCAAAAAATTTCTGCAAGGAAATGCGGGTTATTGATCCTGCCGGACGCTTGCTTATTCCAAAGAGATCAGAAAATGGTGAAAAAGAGTTCCCGGACGCCCCGCCTTTGCCCTTTTTTTTATATAAAAACAAACCTGTGCAAGTTGCCCCGTGTGAGGTTTTAAAAGTAGGGAGATTGGTTAAAAAGCTCCCAGATCTCCCAGATCTCTCAGATCTTGGAGACTGTTATGACCTGGAACTTCCCGGGTTTTATTCGGCGCAGGTTCAGGTATCGGCGATGATTTTCAGGAAGGATATTTGTAGTGTCAAGGACTACCTTTGGCAGGGAGTGCTGAGTTCAGAAACCATATACTTCTACTTTGAGGGAACTACCAAGATACGCATTATACCGTATGAGTGGAGTATTAGATGGAAAAATGTTCCCCTATCAGAAGTTGTAAAGGTTCAGATTTATTATGAGGCAGGAAAAACATGGAAGCATTATGACCTGGAAAGCATTCGCCTGAATCACCGGGTAGTCGGGAAGGTGGAAAAACAACAATCCATGCTGACGGCCTATTTTAATGCTCAAGAATGTATCAAAACCATTGATAGTCCGAAAATCGGGAAGGAATATCCCGTTGTTGTCTCCGGCTATATGAGAAACAGAAAACCCTTCGGCGGAGGACAGAAAATAAGGATTGTTCCGTAGGGTTTAGAAAATGTTTTTTCTAATTTTATGAAGGAATTAGTGAACTGGATTTCGTAACAGCTCAATATTTAGGGGTAAAACCTCATGGATTCCGGCTTTTGCCGGAATGACGAGATAAGATAAGTGCCTGTCATTCCGGCGAAAGCCGGAATCCAGTAGGCAGGTAGGCAGGTATCTATCATTATCCAAAAGCATTTTCCCTTATTTATTGAGAAGATACTGGATTTCTTTGTATTTCTTTTAATCTACGGAAATTTTAACAGGGAGGGAAAAAATGAACAAAAAAAAGACGATGATATTGTTATTGACATTGGGGTTTTTCCTTTATTTTTCAGGAATGACCATCGGAGACGGCGGAGGACCTGAGCCTAAATCAGATTGTAGAAGACTGTGGCCTGCAACTGATACGAGCCCCCTGATCAAGGGATTTTTCACAGCCGCCTATGATAAATCACAGTGCACTGTGGATCGTCCTTCCGAGTGCCGACACTATGATATGCATTTTGTTTTGGAAATGCCTCAATTAATCAATGGAAAGGAAAAACTGGTAAGGCATCTCTTTTCCTTTCCAATGGAGGTGTGCGACAGGGATATTTGCAGCTACACAGAGGCCGGGCTTAAAGATGAATACAAATATCAGCCATGCAATATGGAGATTGGCAAGGCCTTTGGCCTGAAGGGAGTACCAGTGATTACGGATTTATCGGTAACTGTCCGTGACTTTTGCGGTGATATGTATGATGGCATGATTGCAGGAACCCTCAAAATCCGTGTTGTACCCAAGCAGTGATTAGGCGTGATAAAGAATAGTGGCAGAGAACTGCAACAGTTTTTTTAAAAAAGGCAGAGAAGAAATATGGCTGAAAGGGTGAACCGAAATATGGTCGGCTTGTTTCTTTCTCTTTTATCATCAGCTACTCTGCTTCTATCGTTTCCACCTTTTGATATAGGGGTTCTTGCCTGGGCAGGACTAATGCCCTTGTTTATTGTAATAAGCAGTAGTAGTCTCTGGAAAGGGTTTGTATTATCATACATTTGTGGGGCTTTCTTTTTTCTGGGTGTATTTAATTGGATACTTTCGGTTTCCCAATACACCATGCTTCATCATGCCATTTTGGCTGTTTATCTGGGATTGTATTTTGGCATTTTTGGCCTTGCGTTTAATTTCATATACTTGAGGCGGGGCATCACATTTGCTTTCTTTGCTGCGCCTTTTATCTGGGTTTCCTTGGAATATATCAGGTCTAATCTCTCTTTTCTCGCCCTTCCATGGGGGTTAATAGGCCACACACAATATATGTATCCTGATGTAATCCAGGTTACCGCTCTTGCTGGTACCTACAGCATAAGCTTTATGATTGTTATGGTAAATGCTGCCATTGCAGCGGTAGTTTATGCCTGTTTACCTCGTTCAGGAATGCACAAACAGTTTCGTGATAAACCATTTTTAAAAAAGGCAGACCTGGCGCTTATAATTATTGCCGCTTCGACGAGCCTTTTTGCTTTGCAATACGGCCACTGGATAACCTCCCGCCCTATCACCGGAAAGAGGGTTAAGATTTCTGCGGTACAAGGGAACATAGACCAGGCAAAGAAATGGGACCCTAAGTATGCACAAGAGATAATGAGGGCATATGCCAATCTTACACAAAAGGCATCCAGCCAAAAACCCGCTCTCATTATCTGGCCGGAGACAGCAACCCCCGGATCGATTAACCGTGACCCAAAACTTTTAGGCTGGTTAAAGGAAATCGCACGGGGAGCGCAAGCATCCATTGTGCTGGGGAGCGCACAGTACAGAAAGTTTGAGAAAGCAGAGGGCAATACTTTTAAATATATGAATTCCGCTTTCCTTGTCACCCCAGGAGATCAAATGTCCATGATTCATCAATATAATAAAATTCGGCTTTTTCCATTTGGGGAATACCTGCCGTATAAAAATATAATTCCCTGGGATTTTATCAATGTGTCGTCTATAAGTGAATATATGCCTGGAAAGAAATTCACTGTTTTCGAGCATCCTGATTTTCGTTTTGCAGTCACCATCTGCTGGGAAAATATTTTCCCCGATTTAGTAAGACAATTTGTTAAACGTGGCGCCCAGTTTATCGTGAACATTACTAACGAGGCCCGGTTTGGAAAAAGTGACGCCCCTTACCAGCTTGCAGGCATTAGTGTTTTTCGGGCAGTGGAAAATAGGATTTACGTAATACGTTGCAGCAACACCGGCATATCCTGTATCATCGACCCGTTCGGAAGAATTGTAAAACGGCTTCAGGATGAAAACGGTAACGAGCTGTTTGTCAGGGGCATATTACATGGAATGATTATTCCCATGGGATCGAAAACCTTTTATACCCGCAATGGGGATCTGGTCCCCATTCTGGCCATAGCCGTGTCTTTGGTTTTCATATTCATAGCCTGGTCGAAACCTTTAGCCAAAAGGAAAAAGGCCCGTGACGTCGAAGGACAATAAAAATCGATCCTGGTTCGTATTAAGTCTTGTCATGACGTTCATTCTCACCGTTGCATCTCTATATTTTTATAATATTGTCAGATGGGCGGATGAACCGGAATGGGGCTTTTTTTTCCGGTCCGGGTCCGCAGTCGATATAATCGGGGGAGTGAGTGATGAAGGCCGACGTGCAGGCTTGCTGACCGGGGATCTCATACTTTCGATTAACGGCAAAAAGTTTCAAACCGTTCAAGAAAGACGCGCGTTTCGAAATTACGGTCCCAGAGAGAAAAACACCTTTGTCATCGAAAGAGATGGTGACCGGTTTGAGGTCACCATCATCAACACCCCTACGGGGTTCCGGAGATCCTTCCAAAAGAGTGGTTTTCCCTATTTAGTCGGGCTTAGTTATGTATTAATCGGCATTCTGGTTTTTCTAATGAAGCCGCATCGACACGATAGCTGGGTTTTCTTAATTTTTGCCACCTGCCTGGGATTGCTCATGACTTTTCTTCATAGAGGCGGGGTTATAAAGCCATCCTGGCTGAATACCATACACATCTTCCTTTACTCTTTTACTCCGGGCGCAATTCTCCACCTGGCCCTCTCCGTTCCAGTGAAACGGAACCTGATTATCAAACATCCCCTGGTCGAATTTTTACCATACGTTGCTTCACTGCTTTTATTTATAGGTATCCGGTCATCTGCATACGAGATGCAGGCGGTTTCCAGGACCTGGTATTTGATCCTTTTATCGTATTTTGTCCCTGCTTTGCTTGTTTATATTCTTTCATGCCTTCATTTGTGGCTGCGATCATCGTCTGTGATCGCCAGAATACGATCCAAGGCCATACTGTTCGGCGCTCTCATAGCCATATCGGTGCCTATTCTGGATATGCTATTCAGTAATCTTTTCAAAATTTACCTTGTTCCCGGCTTCAACTACTATCTCCCCTTCTTCATTATTTTCCCTTTATCTGTCGGTTATGCAATTATCAAACACAACCTTTTTGATATTACTGCCGCAATCAGGCGAACCTATGGTTATTTGGTTTTAACTGCCAGTATCGCTGTTCTTTATTTTCTAATCATCTTTATTCTTTCCCATTTTCTGGGTGATCTATGGCAAAAGAAATCCCACTTTCTCTTTCTAACGGTTTTTATTGTTGTCATGTCCTCGTTCAGTTTTCTCCGTAAACACCTTCAGGTATATGTTGATCGCTTTTTTTTCCGGGTGGAATTCAATTACCAGGAAACAGTGGAGAAAATCGGCGCGGCTATGCGCTCTTTACTTAATCTCGAACAGATCATCGCGTTTATGAAGGACATTGCTGAAAACTTTCTTTTTGCAGGCACAAGTTATTTAATGTTTTTGAACAGAAAAGAAGATGCCTACGAAGCTGTTGCAGCGCCCTTTTCGGTTCCCGCGCTATCAGCGCAGGAACCGCTCATACAGAAAATTGCCCAGCAAAAACGGGAAGTGACACGATATGATATTGATGAAAATCCATTGTTTGCTATAGAGCGCGACGCCTGCAGGGATACATTTAAAAGCCTTGGGGCCAGCCTGATCGTGCCTCTAATTTATGAAGAACGTCTTTCCGGATTTATGGCTCTGGGGGAGAAGAAATCCGGAAAATTTTATCGATACGAAGATGTTCTTTTGCTTAAAACCCTGGCCAATCAGGGAGCGGTTGCCATCGAAAACGCCAGATTATTTACAGAGCTTGAAGAACAGACTAATACGCTTACAAAGACCAATCAGAAGCTCGAGCAGGAGGTCGATTATCGCAAAAAGGCCGAGGCCCAGTTGGAAAAATATCGAAAACAACTGGAAGAAAGGGTTGAAAAGCAAAATTTTGAACTGCAACAGAGCAGAAAGGCAATGACCGATCTAAGACGTGATCTTAAAATGGGTCATCGCTTTCGGAATATAATCGGCAAAAGCGATTCAATGCAGAATATTTATGCCCTTATTAAAGAGCTAACCGATGTCTTCGCAACGGTGCTGATAACCGGAGAAAGCGGAACAGGCAAAGAACTCGTGGCGGAGGCCCTCCACTATGAGGGAAATCGCAGGGATAAACCCTTTGTTAAGGTTAATTGTTCCGCCCTTTCAGAAAGTATTCTTGAAAGCGAACTATTTGGTCACATCAAGGGCGCTTTTACTGGAGCTGACAAGGACAAGATAGGCAGGTTTCAAAAGGCTGGAGACGGGACAATTTTTCTTGATGAAATAGGAGATATAACACCATATTTTCAAAAGCGTCTCCTTAGAGTGCTCCAGGAAAGAGAATTTGAGCAGATGGGAGACACAAATACAAAAAAAATGAAGGCAAGGGTCTTGGCTGCAACAAACCAGGACCTCCTGGAAAAGGTGAGGCTCGGGGAATTCAGGAGAGACCTGTATTACCGTTTAAGGGTAGTGGAGTTGAATCTGCCGCCATTACGTGATAGGAGGGAAGACATCCCTTTCTTATTGCGTCATTTTTTAAAAAATTTTAGCAATGAACTGAGCAAGGAGATTACGGATGTATCTGAAGACGTGCTTAAGCAACTTATGGAGTACCCCTGGCCCGGTAATATCAGGGAGCTGAAAAACACACTGGAAAATATCTGTATTCTCTGTAAAACTTCCACCATTACACTTGGCGATTTACCATCTGATTTCATAGTCCCTGTTATGCAAGAAACATCACAAAGAATCGAAGAGGCTGATATACCCCAGACCATTCTGCGGGCATTGGAAGAAGCCAAATGGAATAAAACACGCGCTGCCGGTTTGCTTGGTATCAGCCGTCGCACCCTTTATCGTAAGCTTGAAGAGTATAACATGATAGAGGACATCAAGAGACATTGAACACCCTTTAAGTGTGCCATAACACAATGTGCCTGGCACAATGCGTGTCATGGCACAACAATTCATTTCTCGCTACTAAAAAACCCTTTCCAAATTTTACCCCTTATTACAGTATGTTATTCAATAAAGTGCTTAAAATGCAGCGCTGGCACATCTTTTGCTTTTTTAATCATTCAACGATAAACACATTAAAAAGGTAATCTCATGAAAGATTCTATTATGAAAAATAAAATAGTGCTGGCTTTTGACATGCAAACGGAGCTGCTCCTGATCCTGGAGGAGGAGATTTTAAATAAATGCCCGGAATATAGGCTCGACATTGCCAGTACATGCGAGGATGCGCGTCAGCTTATGCTTATGTTCACATACGATTTGGTGGTTTTAGACATCATGACCTTTCCAGGGTCCGGACTTGCAGATCTAACTTTGACCAGCGATATCCCTGTTTTGATCCTCTCTAACAATGCCATGAATCCTGAAGCAATGAGTCAGTTTAACGCGTTAAATATAAAGACCTTCCTTTCAAAAAAGGATATTTATAATATCGTCCCTGTAATTGAACAGGTTTTAAATTCTGAAGATTTACCTAATTGGAAACAGGACTTGGAGAAGGTATGGAACTTTTCAAGTTTGATTAGCCCAGGGCATTAACCAAAAGACTCGAGTTAGGTTTCTGGGATTATAATGATCTACCACTTTATAAAAGGAGAAAGAAATGGATAATATTAAAATACTTGAAGGTAAAAAGGTTCTCGTAGTTGATGATGAAGAAGACATCCTTGAAACACTTATGGAACTTCTGGATATGTGCTCTGTTGATACGGCCAGGGATTTTGAGTCTGCAGAAAGATTTATACGCAAAAACAAGTATGATTTTGCAGTATTAGATATTATGGGAGTTAATGGATATTCTCTATTAGACATAGCACAGGCAAAAAACATCCCGGCAATAATGCTCACCGCCCACGCACTGAGCCCGGACAACATTGTGGAGTCTATCAAAGGAGGCGCCCAAGCCTATCTACCTAAACATAAAATGGATGAAATCGCCTTATATATGGCGGAAATTTTAAATGATCTCCAAAAAGGGATAAAAAAGAGCGGAAACTGGTTTGCAAGATTAAAGCCCTTATTCAACGAAAACTTTGGGGACGAATGGCAAAAGAAAGACAAACAATTTTGGCAGGATTTTGATGAACAGTTTATAGTCACAAAAGAAGAGCTAAGGCAAGCCCTGTGAAGTGTAGGAGATAGATTTTTTTCACCGCCCGTCGAAGCATCGCGGAGATCCCGCCATCGGGGCTTCGCTCAAGACGCCAAGGACGCAGAGTTTGTTTTTTTTATTGCTTTGCGCTCTTTGCGGCTCTGCGGTGAAAATAAAATACTATGCGTAATCGTATTTAAGGATATCTGTACTAAGCCATCATGAATAAATGGGGGTAAACATCATCATGGAAAATGAAAAAGCACTAAATACATTTCAGTCGCATAAAAAAATAAATGAGATGGCCTTATACCCCAGAATGGCCAATAAGGAGAATGAGGCGGTAGAGTTTAGCAGCACGGAAAAGTTGCTGAAAAAAGACAATGAAAAATATCAAAATATCCTGGATGACATAGAAGACGGCTATTTTGAAGTAGATATTACCGGAAACTTCACTTTTTTCAACCCAGCGATGCTTAAAATTCTTGGCTATTCCAGCTATGAATTGATGGGCATGAACAATAGAAAGTTTATGGACCAGGTAAATGCAAGAAAGGTATTCAGCACTTTTAATAAAGTCTATAAAACAGGTATATCTACAAAGGCATTTGATTGGGAGCTAATCCGAAAGAATGGAGAAAAGCGGATAGTTGAGATATCCGTGTCACTGCTAAGAGGAGAAAACAATAGCGTCAAAGGCTTTATGGGTATAGCCAGAGACATTACCAAATCAAGGCGGATGGAGAATGCCCTTAAAAAAAGTGAGGAAAGATATCGTTTGCTTTTGGAATCATTGCCGGACCCTATAGCCTTATACGATATAAAAGGCAGGGTTATATATGTAAACCCTTCCTTTGAACAAACCTTTGACTGGTCCAATGGAGAGGTTGTGGGAAATCGCATTGATTTTGTCCCTGAGGAAAATTGGCCTGAAACAAGGAGTGCAATTAAAAAGGTGCTGAAGGGTGAAAAGGTAAAATTATTCGAGACCAAACGCCTGACAAAAGGGGGAGAATTATTAGATGTTCAATTAAGCACCTCCGGTTATTTAGACAAAGAGGGGAAAATATCCGGTATTGTCGCCATTCTGAGAGATATAAGCGATATTAAAAGGACAAAGGAGGACCTGCACAAGACCCATGCCCAGCTTAAAAAGGCCTACGAAGACCTTAAATTCTTGGACAAGGCAAAGGAGAAGATTATAAACCACCTATCCCATGAACTACAAACACCTATAGCAATACTGACCTCAGCATTTGGCCTTCTTTCAAAAAAACTCCAAAAACAAGGCATATCTGGGTTCGATAGCATAATTAAAAGGGGAAAACGCTACGTTGAAAGATTGGAAAGAATTCACAGTCAAATGGATGACATTTTCTACTACAAACAAAACGGAGAAAGGCATAAGAGATTTGATCTTATTGAAGACTTGTTTAGCATTGTAGAAGAGTTAAATGAAAAAGAAGTTGAACAATCCAATTTTACAGAACAGATCATAAGAAAACTTAAATCAATCTACAGGCTCGATACAGTCAAAAGGGAAGAGATAGCCCTTGATCGATTTCTAAATGAAATCTGCGACCTTGCCGCCGGTTCAATGCACTTGAGAAACCTTGAAATTAAACGGGATTTCGAAGATGGAACGGTTGTTAGTTCTTATAAGAAAATTTTAGAGAAAATATTTAATGGACTGCTGAGAAACGCAATCGAAAATACACCAGATGGCGGGAAAATAGAGATATCCCATAGGGTTGAGAACGGTGAGGCAATAATCCGTTTCCGCGATTACGGCGTTGGCATACTTGAAGAAAACCAAAAGCTGATCTTTGGTGGCTTTTATCATACTCAGGATACATCTGATTATTGCTCTAAAAACCCGTATGAGTTTAACGCCGGTGGTTCGGGGTCTGATCTGCTGAGAATAAAAATATTTTCTGAAGCGCACGGCTTTTCTCTCGGATTTTCGAGCGTCCGGTGCAAATATCTCCCTTCTGAAATGGATTGTTGTCCTGGAGAGATTTCCTCATGCAGGTTTGCAAAGGACAAAAGCGAATGTTTTGGCTCTGGAGGAAGCGAGTTTTCCGTTAAGTTGCAGGTTATCGATGTAGAACCTGAGCAGCATATACAATAGATGTTTTATTTTAAATCTCAGAACTTAGTGGGCCAGTTCGATAGATGGTGTTCGCTCATGCCCCTGTTTTTTGAATCGCGAATAATCTTAAGCACTTTTTTAAGATAGTCCCTGGTATCTCTCGGGTCTATTATATCTTGAAGGTAGCTGGCGCCTGCAGCAGGGTAGGGCGATAGATCGCCTATCATCTTTTCAACGGACTTTTGTTTATCTTTCTCCGAAAGTCCGCCGAAGACCACATCTGCCGCAATCTGTGGGTCCATGAACCCAATCTCTGCAGTAGGCCATGCAACAAAAAAATCAGGGCCTCCGCCCATTCCACACATATTAACAGTAGCCTGGCCGTAGCTCTTGCGTATAATAATGGTAATCTTAGGCACTGTAACCTGAAAAAGGGCCTGGAGTGCATTTACTACTTTGGCGCCTACCTTTCTTTTTTCCGCCTCTTTTCCCACCATATGGCCTGGGGTGTCGTGAAGAAATATTAACGGAATATTATATGAGTCACACAGGCAGATGAAGCTGATCATTTTATCCAGGGCATCCGTATCCATGGCGCCCATATTTACAATGGGATTGTTTGCGATAATTCCAACTGATTCACCGTTAATGCGGGCAAGGGATGTGATAAGCATTTTGCCGAACTCGGATTTCAACTCAAAACATTTGCCATTGTCTACAACATTTTCAATAATTCTATGCATATCATAGGCCCGCCTTCGATTGTCCGGAAGGGCTTCGAGAATGTGGGATATTTTATCTTCCGAGTCTTTGGTAACGGCACGAACAAGGGGCAGCTTATTTTGATTGTCTGGCATATAATCCAGGTAGTCTTTGATTATTCGGAAGCAGTCCTCTTCATCCTCGGCCACCATATCCGCAATGCCTGTAATCCTTGAATGGACTTTCCAGCCTCCCATTTCTTCACCTGTATATGTCTGCCCTATTGCCCTGCCGAGGGCCCGTGGGCCGGATATAGAAATAGCGCTTCCCTTTACCTGTACAACAAAGTCAGCCAGATTGGCCTGGAAATCTGCAACCCCGTAACATTCACCCATGGCGGCAAATATAAAAGGTTGCCTTCGAAAATGAGTATATTCAGGCCTCAGTCCGTCGAGATCGTAACCGGTAAGCCCGCATACTTCTTTGGACCCTTGGCAGTCCGGCATTCTCGCCCCACCGGCCTCGCCTAAAAGTATTAACGGCACCTCCATTTTGTTCTTAACCTGCGTCTTAAAGGCAAGGAGTTTTTTTAAATTAACCCTTGCGTTTGTGGATGCAAGGACCGTAAAATCATTGGCAATTACTGCCACCCTTCTACCATTTATAAGCCCATAGCCGCATATGAGACTGTCAGCAGGGGTTTTATTTTCCATTCCAGGCATATCTGAGTGGGCAAAAATCCCCATTTCCATAAAGGAACCGTCATCAAGCAGTTTGTCTATCCTCTCCCTTGCAGTGAATCTACCTTTATTATGCTGCTTTTTTACCTTCTCCGGTCCCCCCATTTGAAGTGCCTGATTGCGCTTGTCTTTAAGTTCTTTTATAATTTCATCAAATGTCATTTTATGCACCATTAATCCTTTACAAGAACTGTGCCTGAAAAAAACTAATCAAGCCCATATGTTCTGCCGGGCTATACTTATTATTTCCGGAGCAAATGGCTTTAACATCTCATGCCCCTTTTTTTTGGTCCCAGGTTAGTTTTATCAATATCAAATGCTGATTCCACCCAGTCACATAAAAGCCTTCTTGTATCCCTGGGATCTATGATGTCTTCTATTCCAAATGCCTCGGCAGTACGGAAGGGTGAGGCAATGGCCCTATACATGTCTTGCAGTTCCTCAAGGTGTTTTTCAGGGTCATCTGATGATTCTATCTCCCCACGGTGGGCTGCATAGACTCCTCCCTCTACCGGTATATTGCCCCAAGCAGCAGATGGCCATGCATATTGCCAACTGAATCGCATTGCTGTTCTCTGGGCCGCCCCAGCTACGCCAAAGCATTTGCGTAAATAGAGGACTGCAACAGGAACGGTGGCCTGTGCCATAGCAAAGCTTGCCCGTACTCCCTTACGAATTGTTCCATGCTCTTCACTTTTCTTGCCTATGGTAAATCCAGGCTGATCTGAAAAGTTTATGATCGGCAAGTGGAATGTATCGCACATATCAACAAAACGCTGGAATTTCTCTGCAACATCATAGTTAAATGAACCGGCTATAAACTTTGGATCATTGGCAAGCACGCCTACAGGATAACCGTTCACCCGTGCCAATACCGTTATCTGAGATCTACCTTGATATTTTCCTATCTCAAAAATGGAGTCCCTATCCAGGACTAATTTTAAAATTTTTCTCATGTCATAGGGCTTTCTGTTATCTCTGGGAATAATGTTAATCAGTTCATCTTCCCTTCGCCCTGGGTCATCTTTTTTGATATGTTTCCTTTGAGGCATTTCCCACACATTTGAGGGGAGATAGGAGAGAAACGTCCTTGCCTGCATTAAGGCATCTTCTTCATTTTCCGCCTCGTTGTCTACTACACCGGATATGCGGGTATGGATTTTGTATCCACCAAGTTCCTCTTTGGTTGTATCCTCACCAGTTGCAGACTTAACGAGGGGCGGTCCGCCGACAAAAACCTGTGATTTTTCTTTAACCATTACGGAAAAATGACTTTTCACCATAAAAAGTGCACCCAGGCCGGCTATAGCGCCAAACCCTAATGAAACTATAGGAATTTCAGACATGGCCTCTACCTCATGCTGAGTTCCCTCAAGGTTTCCGGATGGCAGCTCAGTATAGCCTATCTGGATTATTTCCCTTATTGAGCCGCCTGCGCCCTCAATGAGTCTGATTATCGGGAGCCTTAATGAGCGTGACATTTTAATGAAATATCCCCTCTTGGCCTTATACATCTTTCCAACAGATGCACCCCTTATAGTAAAATCATCACCATGAATTGCTATTTTTCTGCCGTCAAGCTTGGCAATACCCATAATAAATGGGCATGGGATTATGTCTAAAAATTTATTTTTATCTTTTTTATCGTACACAGGAAGACCGCTCAAAACGCCACGCTCTTCAAAAGACCCTTTATCAGTTAGAGCATTAATACGCTCCCGAACAGTCATCTTGCCGTGTTCATGTTGCCTGGCGATATTTTTTTCACCACCCATTTTATATGCTAATTTCTTTCTTCTCTCCAACTCCTCTAACTCTTTAGTCCACATAATTCTAATTCTCCAAATTTTCTCTTTTCATTATAGTTCCTAAAATAAGGGATACTGCAATAAAGAATAAACCAATTAAACGTATTTGGTACCAGGGAAATCCAAGGCAGAGGCCTCCTAAAAAAAGTGTTATCCTTAGCCATTTTGGGATAATGCCGAACTTTGGGAGGTACCCCTCAAGTGAATAGCTTATAGTTACAATGGATATGCTAACCAATATAAGACTTATTATAATATTCCCGATGGAACCATGAAGCAGTATGGCAGGGTTAAGTACAAAGAAAAAAGGAATAAAGTACTTGGCAAAACCTAATTGCATTGCCTTGAATGCCGTCTTCATGGGATCGGATCCGGCCAGACCAGCTCCGGCAAATGCGGATAAAGCCACTGGAGGAGTTATGTACGAGGCCATACCCCAATACATTATAAAAAGATGAACAGACAAAGGATACAACCCACTTCTAACCAGGGCCGGGGCAAGGATTAAGGCCAGAAAAACATAACATGCCGTGATTGTCATTCCCATTCCAAGTATAAAACTGGTAACAGCTCCCAATATTAATAAAAGCGCAATGTTGCCATGGGCCAGGTTTATAATCTCGGTAGAAAAAGAATGGGCAACGCCTGTAAGGGAAAGGGCGCCGATAATGACCCCTATGGCACAAAGCAATGAAACAAGTTCCGACAATACCTTTCCAGCGCTCTCCACAAAATCCAAAAATTTTTTCCAGGTAAATCTTGTTTCTTTATGTAAATTGCATGCAAGCAGCAAAAATAAACTGGCCCAGAAAGGCGCTAGAGTAGTCCAATGAAGATAGAGAAGTGCCCATATCAAAAATAACATACCTATAGTGTAAAACCAGCCGGCAGTTAAGGTTTTTTTCACAGAAGGAAGCTCATCCTTTGATAGCCCTTTAAGATTGGCCCGGGCAGCATAGGCATCCGTCTGTATGAAGAGTCCGCCAAAATACAAGAGAGAGGGGACTATTGCCGCAATGCATATTTTATAATACGGCATGGCAAGAAACTCGGCCATTACAAAGGCTGTAACTCCCATAATTGGAGGCATTAGCACCCCTCCTGTTGAGGAGGCAGCCTCTATTGCCCCTGCATAGTGTGCAGGATAACCGGTCCGTTTCATAGTCGGGATAGTAATGGCGCCTGTAGTAAGTACATTGGATATGGAACTGCCGCTAATACTCCCAAAAAAAGCGCTTGCCATAATGGACATTTTTGCAGGTCCACCCCTTAATGAACCAAGAAGGGCAGAGGCAAGGTCAAGAAAAAATTTCCCCCCTCCAGTAGCTTGAAGTACCACGGCAAATACCATATAACCGATGAGTATATTGCCTACTACTTTCATAGGAAGACCAACCACACCTTCCGTGCCCATTGTGAAAAACCCTACCATTCTTCTCAAGTTAACGCCATAACCCTCAAGAAGCCCGGGCATATGTTCTGCATAAAGGGCATAGGTTGCAAAGAAAAGACAGATCAATGCGAACCCTGATCCCCCAGCCCGTCTTGCCCCCTCAAGGACCAATATTATCAAGATGACCCCAAGAATATACATCCTAACTGGAGGGACGATTTCCCACCCCTCATTTATAATATTGTAGGAATTTAAAAACAGATATACCGGGCCGATAAAACTCAACAATGCAAAGAGAAAATCATACCAGGGCACTCTCTTGTCTGCCATTTTATTGTTGATTGGTGAAATAAGGAAAAACAAGGGAAGAAATATACCTATAAGTAGATAGTAATACCCATCACCTACGGTAACGCCTAAAAACTCCATATGGAACAACTGATATATGGAAAGCATTATACCGAAAAATGAAAAAGATATGAATACCCACCTTAATGGACCGGAAAGAGTGCGGTATTTATTAGTTGATACCTTTTGAGCCTTTTTTTCATTAATACTCATTTTGTACCTAACCCGGATAAACCGGAACCAAAAAAGTCTCTCGCAAAGGCGCAAAGCTCGCAAACAAAAACAATAAAAAGATATTTACATGAAACTTAAGGCCTTTGCAGTAGTAAAAAGTCGAGAGATTCTCTTTTCCGTCATTCCGGCTGACCCCGGATCGGGCCTGGCCCGTACCGGATACGGGGTCCGGCATGACGATTTCGAGACTTTTTACGAGATTGTAAGCTTTATTAATAAAAGAGAGTAACCGCTCAGAATGCTTAGATTGCCTGAGCGGTTGTAATTATTATAGATTAATACTATGTCGATTTTTCCCTATTTTTTCATCCTTGCTTTTTCATCTGCCAAAAGCTTTGCCTGCCTCTTTTCATTTTTATCTGTCCAGACGCCTATCTCTTTGAAAAACTTAATAGAGCCAGGATGGTAGGGACTCAAAAAACGATCGGTTTGCAGGGCGCCTTCCTTTGTCCACAATTTAAGGGACGGATGCATAGGGCTGTAGATATCATAGCCATTGTATATGCCTTTGGTAAGCTTGTATGCTGTATTTTCATCTAAATCAGGGTATGATATGAGTCCGTAATAATATGCGGCTATAATAGCAGGTTTTTCCTTTGATACGCCTGCTCCCTTTACAGCCTTGTATGGCCTAAGATAGGGGCAAAGTTCGTTAAGCCTTGCCCAGCCGTCTTTATCTTCCGGAGGTGCAGGCAACCAGTGTATGCCATGAGGGGATGAAGCCAGTTCGATCGCCTTTGAAGATGCCACAAGGCAGTGTGCAGTATCAGCAGATCCCTCAATAACAGATTTCCATGCAGATCCCCAGCTTGAGACCTTTACTGTCTTTACATCATCCCAGGTAAGTCCGGCAAACGCCAAATAGCCTTTGTGAAGGGCCTGGCAAGCAGGGCTTGCAGGGATAAGGGCTACACGTTTGCCCTTTAAATCAGCTAAGGTTTTAATGCCCGAATCATCACGGACCATCATTCCTGCTATAGATCCCTTTGGGCATGCAAAGATAAGCCTCAGGGGCTGTGGTCCCCAATCTTTTGCATTAAAAACCCCCAAACCCATTGACGCATAGTACTGACCAGCGCCTGTAAACAGGGACAACTGCATCATGCCGTTTTTCAGTGGTAAAATTTTTGCCATATCTGTCCCAGCGGGCACAACCTTTACCTTGATGCCTTCATTTTTTTGGATAGCCTCCATAAGACCCATTGAAGTGGCGTAGCCCGTGGAGCCTACAGAGTAAGTTGTGCAACTTAACAATTTTTTTGCCATGGCGGCATCAGGTGCCAAAAATGCAGATACCATAAAACCAGCCATTATAATGGCGACCAGGAATAATAATTTAACTTTTTTCATAATTCCTCTCCTTTTTTTAAGGTTATTTCATAAAAAAATAGATATCTTACGATAGGTTGCTTTTATTTACCTCCTTTCTTTAATATTGTTGGTTCTTCTCCAATTTAGTTGGAGAAGAGGGTCCAAGGATTCCCCGTGAAAGTCAACGGGATCTTCGACAAGCTATTTGTTTTCTAAAGATTTTATCAGCGCCTTTAACATTCTTTCAATTTCTGCTATGTCTTTTTTTGCTGTACCCAATTCACCTATT
>Ga0307990_1000372_pt1 | contig 42137 bp, 44 predicted proteins | sample EllFjometagen129_FD_203168 | JGI IMG/M metagenome (GOLD analysis project Ga0307990, IMG submission 203168) | Marine microbial communities from Ellis Fjord, Antarctic Ocean - #129 | ecosystem: Environmental > Aquatic > Marine > Unclassified | place: Southern Ocean | collected 2014-10-08
CTTTGTGTCATGTTCCCGATTGCGTTCGTCAAAAGAGATGTCGCATCGGTTCTCCGGCAGGGTGTCATAGGCTGGGAATTGGTTTTCAAATTGAAGTATATATGACGCATGGAGAAGAACAGATGGACATCTACGTAGGAAACTTGCCCTATCAGGCAACCGACCCTGACCTGCAGGAACTTTTTGAACAGCACGGAGCCGTTTCTTCGGCCCGCGTAATTCTCGACCGTATGTCGGGTCGTTCTAAAGGTTTCGGCTTTGTTGAAATGCCCGATGCAAAAGAAGCGCAGGCAGCAATCGATGCGCTCAACGGTGCAGACCTTCAGGGTCGTGCAATCCGCGTCAACGAATCCCAACCCAAACCCCAAGGCGATCGCCGCGGCGGTGGCGGCGGCGGTGGCGGTGGCTACGGCGGCGGCGGTGGAGGCGGTGGAGGCGGAGGTCGCTGGTAACACAACAGCACTCGTCTACACGACAGAGAGCGGCGCACTTCGGTGCGTCGCTTTTTTTTATCGATTCCGCTTATGCGGCACAATCCGCTCAACCACCTTCGCAAGGCCCGGGATCATAAAGCGCAGCGACGAATAGAACATCCGCAGACGCACCATGGCCACAAGCATCTGCACCGAGGCGCGCCCCACATCAATCTTCGACCCCGCAATGTCGTTCCAGACCGTCGGGATCTCGCGGATGGATGCGCCGAGGCGCTTTGTCTGAAAAAGCATATCTACATCAAACGCCCAGTCGGTAACCCCCAGATTGCGGATCACCGGCAGGATCACCTCGCGGCGGAACAGCTTGGCTCCGCACTGTGTATCCGTCAGCCGCAGCCCGAAAAAGACTCTCACCAGAAAATTAAAACAGCGCGATGCGATCCGACGCGAAACTGGCTGCTTCGGGCTCATCACCGAGCCTTTCATCCAGCGCGACGCAATAATACATCCATCCAGACTGATCTTCTCAACGAGCTCATCAAATGCCACCGGCGAAGTCGCCCCGTCCGCATCCACAAACCCGATCAAATCGCCATCGGCCGCCTGAGCTCCGAGCACAACCGCCCCGCCCTTGCCGACCCGGCCCGGATCATCCAGCACCCGTAGCCTGGGGAAACGATCCATAAACCCGCAGGTCACCTCAGCCGTTCGGTCGTCGCAAAAATTCGGAACCACAATCAGCTCCGCTTCCTTGCCGTACTTTTCCTGAAAATACGCGGCATACGCCTCGAGCATCGGCGGCAGCCGGTGCTCTTCGTTATGCGCGGGAATGACGATTGAAAGTTTCATCGACGGTTAAAAATCTCCAGCGTGGTGTGCGCCTGCCCAAAATTTAAAATCTCACTCGTCTTTATATAGTTTCTCTCCAAAACGGCTCGTAGAGCCTTCCAATCCTTGGAAGGAATCTCTGTAATCTCCGGCGAACGGATCGTGAGTCCGTACCCGCTAACCGCCGCCAGCGGCGCCCGCCCCTTCGTCAGGGTCTCCAGCATCATTTCCTTATTCAGCAGATTGAATTGTTCGGCCTGTTCGCGCGGCATGTCCGGATAATAGGAAAATGGCCCCATCTCCATGCCGTACGGAACGCGCGCGCCGGCCTCGACCGCCAGATAGGTATCCTGCGTCAGCAGCAGACCACCCTCGCTCAACCGCTCACGGATTTCCGCCCCCGCCTTTTGCAGGGCAATTAGATCGGGAGTCTCCTTGAACTTCCACCAGATCCGGTCGCGCCCGCGAACCATCCAGTCCTGATTGATCGGCGACGAAAACGAAGCAACGGTACAAATCAGTAGCACCGCCCAAGCCGTACAAACCAGCTGTTTTTCAGGACAGCGCGGAATCAGCGTGGCTGCCAGTGCGGCGCACAACACCGGAAAAATAATCACCTGATAATCGTCGTACGGGAACGGCGCGGCAAAATGCACCAGTGTGATGCCAATCCCTGCCATCCAGAGCAGCGAAATAAATGCATGCGTAAAAGGCGACTCCGGCTGATTGGCCTGCTGCAACAGCTCCGTCAGACGCGGACGGCTGTTTGGCCCGGACAAATCCCGCACATGATGGTGATGCTTCCGGAACAGAAACGCCACAACACATCCTGCCGCGAAAACAAAATAGGCCTGCACAAAACGGGAGACAAACCCCGCCTTCAGCGCCGCTAACTCCATCACCCCGCCCGGCGACCGGCCGGCGTGATAACCGAGCAGAGCAAAATACGTGTTTTCCGGCGCGATCACAAAAAAGCTCGCCAGCCCGATCAGCAGAATAAAACCGCCGCCCAGCCCAAACGCCAGCCAAGCTGGCAGAAACTTGAAACTTGAAATTTGAAATTTGAAAGAGGACACGGCTTCGCCGTGACCGTAAGGGTAGACCTTCTTGCGATTGCAGACCAGCCACAGCCCCGCGATCGGCAGCGCGATGCCCGCTGAAAGACGTGTACAGGCCGCTAGCGCCAGCAGAAACCCGCCCCAGAACGCACCGCTTGCGCCGCGCTTACCATTGGCATAGCTCAGCGCTACAAATCCTGCAGTTAGAAAAAACGCACACAAGCCGTAGGTCTTCACAATCGTTGTGAAATAACTCTGGTACACATTTACCCCAACCAGAATCAGCGCGCACAGCGCCGCCGTCTTCGAAAACCGCTTGGCGGAACGAAAGGCCAGCCATGCCGCGCAACCCACGGACGCCAAACCAAATAAAGATGTAATTAACCGCCCGCCCACGACGCCGAGTTTTCCAATGATTGGAAAAAGTACACCGTAGACATAAGGAAGCGCCGGACCCTGCGTGAACATAAAGTCGCGGTACAGCACGCGGCCTTCGGTAATCTGACGGGCGGCGTAAAGATACCATCCCTCATCCTGATTCAGATCGCCGAGAAACAGATTGGCCGCGCTGAGTAGCACACTCAGTCCGATCGCGAGCACAAGCAGAGAAATCCAAGTCGTTCGTTTCATCTTGTGACCTATCATGCCCTGCCCCGCGCCCTTTTCCCAATCTTTTTCCAAACATTGGAAGAAGGCTGAGCCTTCACCCATCAGATTTTCCAAGCATTGGAAAAAACATATGCGCCCTCGACCTGTCCGCCGAAGCTTTAGCGAAGGAGAATGCAATGAGTTCCAAGGTCTGGAAAACCGAATTTCCATACCTATATAGGTGCGGGATTTTTTACCTAAAAAAACGCCCCGGATTGCTCCGAGGCGCGCCTGTTAACTGATATCAGCTAACGAACAACTTACTTGGCCAGGCACTGCGCTAGGTCGGCTTCAACCGTCGTAGTCGGCGCAATGTTGAATTTTTCGACCAGTACGTTGAGCACGGCGGGCGTGATAAACATCGGCAGGATCCGGATCTTTTCCACATACACCAAACGAGGTGCATCCGCTACTCTGCGCGGTCTGTTCACACTGATAACAAAACATACTCATGATATTTCCCTTTGGTTTTTGGTTTCCAAGATTCAATGCCGAGGATTATGCTCACTTTTGAATTCAGAACATTGACCTAAGTTAAAAAGTAAGGAAAAAAGAGGAATATTGGAATGACGGAATACTGGATAGCTGTAAGGAAGAAAGCGCCCTTTTAAACAATCCAAGACTCCACTATTCCAGCTCAACCCGACAATAAAGGCAAAGATAACCATGGAACTGCTCAGCGACATTTTGATTAAGGCGTGGAACGTCACAGCCGTTATGGCCCCATATCTCCTATTCGGATTCTTCGTAGCCGGTGTGTTGAGCGCCTTTGTTCCCGTCGCCTTTATCGAAAACCACCTCGGCAAACGCGGATTGTGGCAGATTGCCAAAGCCTCGCTGCTCGGCGTACCGATCCCGCTCTGCTCCTGCAGCGTCATTCCGGTGACCGCCTCGCTGCGCCGGCACGGCGCCACCAAAGGCGCGGCGATCTCCTTTCTCACCTCCACCCCGCAAACCGGCGTCGACAGTATTGCCGCCACTTGGGGACTGCTCGGCCCGCTGTTCGCTTCCTTCCGCGTACTGGTCGCCTTTATCACCGGATGCCTCTGCGGGGCGGCGGTCGAGACGCTCACTCCTCCGTCAGAAGAATCCGTAATCGGCTGTGATGATGAGCACTGCCCCTCCTGCAACCCGGAAAGCGGTGCGAATAAATGGAAACAGGTCTTCGCCTACGGCTTCGGCGTGCTGCCACGCGACATCGGCCGCGCGCTGCTGATCGGAATTCTGGTCTCCGGCCTGCTCGGCGCTTTAGTTCCGGCGGACTTCTTTACCCACTACCTCAGTTCTGAATGGCTCTCCATGCTCGCCGTTCTGGGGCTCGGCATTCCGCTCTACGTCTGCTCGACCGGGTCGATCCCGATTGCGCTGGCCATGATCGCCGCAGGACTCTCTCCCGGTGCGGCGCTCGTCTTTCTAATCACCGGCCCGGCTACCAACGTCGCCACCATCGCCACCGTGCTCAAAACCATGGGCAAAAAAGCCGTCGGCATCTACCTGATCACGCTCGGCGCCTGCGCCCTGACTGCCGGATGGATTCTAAACCGGATCCTGACCGCCGGAATGGTCGTTGAGCACATCGAGCACCACGCCGCTGGCACCGGACGCTTTGAGCAAATCTGCGCCCTCCTGCTCACCGGACTCCTGATTTCCGCCATTCTACCCCGTAAAAAGGGGTGTTGCGCCCATAAATAGCCGCTTCATCGCCAAGCTAGCAACAAAACCTCCCCCACCCAAAAAATCATCTAAATTTATATGTCTTCCATTGACGGAGCCCCCCTTTTGTGGCCTACTGCGGATCTGTAAAAATAAAGACCAAAAATTTATTCTACTAAACGGGGGAATCGAAGATGAAAAAAATAATTCTAGCCATATCAGCATTCTTGTTGGTTGCAGGATCCGTTCACGCGGCAATCCAGACATTTAGCACCAATTACTCTGAAGGGAACCCGGTCTCCGACTATAATATGACGCTTTCTCAATTTGACACACTTGGCGGCTCGCGAGTTCTAACCGACGTCACCCTGACCTTTACCGCACAACAGTCCGCCAGCATCCTCTTTGAAAACGGAACAGCCTCCGCATTTGACGGTGCCCCAGAGCTTTTCGGAGCATCTGTCGCGCTAGACGGAACAGGATCAGTCAGCCTGTCCAGTGCCCTAAATGTATCAGGAGTTGCTAGCAACTCCTTTGCAGCAAACGGACAGGAAAGCGGTTTGCCCACGTACAACGGAAGCGGTGATGACTATTTCAAATTCGACGACATCATCAGCGACCTGTACACAGGCTCTGTCGAAAAAACAAGCGACCTGACCGCCTTTATCGGCATCGGCAATATCAGCTATGACATGACCTCTATTGGAGTTTGGACCATTACTGGCAGTGGCGACTCTAACTCCTCCGTGGAGAACTACCTAACCGCAGGCTCCCTAACCGTTGATTATGAGTACTCTGTCGTTCCGGAACCGGCGACCGCCTCTTTACTGGGCATTGCCGGACTGATCGCATTCTTGGCTCGCCGCCACATGGCTAGGTAAACAAAACTTGCTCCCCGTCAAAAAGGATGCCTTTCCGGCATCCTTTTTTTTGTCCCCAATCCCAATCATACGTAGTTGAATCCCGGCCATGAGCATCCCGGCCCGTCTCATCCGCAACAAGAAATTTCTTACAAACCTCCGAGACCAGCGTCTTGTGGGGGATTACCCCTCACAAGTTTAATCTCTTACTATAGAACTAGAATTGACACCGAAGCTCCATTTGTGATTTACTGCGCTCGGCTTTCGGTCTATTAGAAAAGCGTATCGCTTAGGAAAACGTATCGTTCCACGAACAGAAAACTGGAAATTGTGAAAAAAAGAGCTCTCATTATCGTAGCATTACTGTTGGCGTCCGGATCCCTCTGGGCGGACATAATAACGAATACGGATTCCGTGGCGATGGCCAGCCTCGAGGACGCCACGATCTCTTTATCTAAGTTCGATTCAAGCCTCGGAACATTAACGGGGGTTCATATTGAATTCACCACAATGCTCTATGACGTAGATTATCAATTCGACAACGATATTGAAGGCGGTCGGAACAAAGTTGTGAGCGTTACCCTTACCTCCGATACGACTGGCTATTTTTCCACAGAGGTGAGTCTGATGGGGACCGGAATAAGTTCTGATGGTAGTGATTTATTTATTAGCGCATCTCAAGCTCTCACCCTCGCGGTGAATGACGGAGATGCTTTGGGCCAATTTGACATAGGAGGCGACGACTATGGACAATGGGCACCGGAAGACATAACCGCCACAACTGGAGGCTATGTTGATAGCAGTGTTTTTACAGACTACATAGGATCTGGAACATTTGACTCCACGGTAAACTCAGAAATTCTTGCGGGAATATTAACGTATAAGCGAATTTTCCAATGTTTGGAAACTTGAACATTGCACAATAAACATTGTGTATTGAATATCCCTTCCCATGACCAACCCGACCCAGCTCATTCGCAACGCGAAATTTTTCAGCGAACTGTCCGGAGCCGCCTGCGACAAGTTGGCGACACTGAGCCAGCGGCGCACGATCAAAAAACGCGACATCCTGTTTATGGAAGGCTCGCAAGGCAGCGCGATCTATCTGCTGATGAGCGGAAGCCTCCAGCTGGTGAAGACCAATCTGGACGGCAAAGAAACGGTCAAAGAGGGCGAGCTGTTTGCAGAAGTGATTCTGTTCGAAAAAAACCGCTACCCCGTCACCGCTATTGCCCGCACCGAAGCGGAAGTGATCGAACTGCCGCGCGCCGGCTTCCTGAAACTGCTCAACGAAGAGGAGTTTCGCAACGATTTCATGGCCATGCTAATGGCCAAACAGCGCTACCTCGCGGAGCGCATCCAGCAGCTCACCTCCATGGATGTTGAAGAGCGCTTCACCGAATTCCTGCGCGAGCACTACGGCGAAAAGGAAGTCATCACTCCCGACCTGTCCAAAAAGGACATCGCCTCCGCCATCGGCGCCACGCCCGAAACCTTCAGCCGCCTGCTTCAGAAACTCGAAAAACGCGGCAACTTTACGTGGAACGGGAAATCCATCTCTGTGACTAACGAGTTCTGGGATAATTTCTAACCACGGAACACACTGAAAACACGGAAAGTTCCAATGATTGGAAAGTTTTAATCTATGTGTTCCAAACATTGGAACGATGTTCATATTTCTTCTTCTGTGTCTTTAGTGACGCGCAGCGAGGCTATTCGCAAAAACAGCAATGAAACGAAGTGCGCTGGCAATTCCGTGGTTAATCCTCTCCTGTCATTGCCTTTGCGACGGCTTGTGAGTACATTTCCCGCATGAAAACACTAAGTATCATTCTGGCTGTACTGCTCGTGATCGTCGCCTTACTCGGCGTCGGCCTGCAAATGTTTCTGACCAAAGGGCTGACGAGCGCGCTCAATCAGGGCGTATTCCCTGCGGTGAAATCCTTGTATGGGCTTGAGATGAGCATCGATAACGCCTCGGTAAATCTGTTTAAAGGCGATGCGCTTCTGGAAGGGTTCACCGTCCGCAACCTGAAGGGCTATCAGGAGCCGTATCTAATGACTTTCGATCAGTGTGTGCTTGATCTGGACATGATGTCGCTGATTAAACGCGACCCGATTGTCATTAAACGCGCAGAGGCAAGCGGCGCCACGCTGATTGTTGAGCGTAATAAAGAGAAGAAATACAACGTGATGGAGCTGGCCGATGCGCTCAAGCCGGTTGAGTCGGCGGAAGCCCTCGGCGCGGCGAAAACAACGTCCGCGCCCGCTAAAGAAAAAGCCAAGCCGGTGCCAGTGCAATTCCGTCGCATCGCGGTCGATGCCAAGATTATTTATGTCGACAGCAAGCGCGGCCGCAAAGTCCCGCTAGACCTGAGCCTAAAAGGAAGCGACCTGTTTACGGTTCCCGCCGCGGGTCAGCCAAAAAGCTTCCTCGTTCTGCGCGGGTCCATGGCCAACGACGAAAATTCCTTTGTGACCGACCTCAACGCCATTATTGAGCCGCTGACCGATCCCGCCAACCCGAGCTTTAACGCGAGCGGAAGCATACTTGATATCGATGCGGAATTCCTTAAAGATTTTCTGGAAGACAACGACATGGAAAGCGGGCCGTTCTCCGTGAAGCCATCCATCACGTGCAAGCAGGGAGCCCTCGAAGGCTCGCTGGTCAAACTGATTCTGAACGACCTAAAAATCTACGGCGCAGAAATCGGCAAAACCACCCTGTCCCTGCCGATCAACGGAACCCTGAAAAAACCGACCGTTGATCTGCCCGGCGCGCTGCAATCACTCTTCTCGGAGCAGTCGACCGACATCATCAAAGCCATTGGCCGGAAACAGCTCCAGAAGGAATTAGGAATCGACTCCAATGCCAAACCGAATGATATGCTGATGCAGAGCCTGACCAACCGCGTTAAAGAGATCGGCAACAGCCCGGAACTGCAGAATCTGATTCAACAGGTTATACCGGGCAGCACCAATACCGCTTCGAACACCCCGCCGCCGCTCAAAGAGACACTGGGCAATGTGCTGTTTGAACAGCTTGAAAAAAATACGGATGAAGTGGATAAAAAAAGCTCCGACAGTCTGAGAAAACTGTTTAACAACCTTCTTGGAGACTGATCCGATGCCGCAATTGATGATCCTGATTCTCACCCTGCTCGCCTACCTGCTTGGCTCTGTGCCGTTCGGGCTGCTGATCGCCAAAACCAAAGGGGTGGACATCCGTACCCAGGGCAGCGGCAACATCGGCGCCACCAATGTGCTGCGCTGCCTCGGCAAGCCGCTCGGCATCACTTGCTTTGTGCTCGACGTGCTCAAGGGCTACCTGCCCGCCGCACTTTTTCCAATGTTTGGAAACTGCGGAGTAGAGTTCGGTATCCTCTTTGGGGCCATGGCAATTCTCGGCCACAACTTCCCGGTTTTCCTAAAATTTAAAGGTGGTAAAGGCATTGCCACCAGCGCGGGCGTCCTGCTCGGCATCGCGCCGCTGGCCGTCGGCATCGGCATCCTCACCTGGGCGATCGTCTTTTTTATCTCCGGTTATGTGTCGCTCGGCTCGATCATCGCCGCCGGCGCGGTCGCCATCACCGGCTGGGTTCGCGTCGGGAACGATGGTGTTGTTACAGCCTCTGCCCTCACCCTGCTGGGCGCGCTGGCCATTTGGCGCCACCGTGCAAATGTCCAGCGCCTCATTGCCGGAACCGAAAATAAATTTGAGCGGAAGAAAAAATCATGAACTGTTTTGTCATAGGGAACGGCGGATGGGGAACGGCGCTGGGAATGATCCTGGCCGGTAACGGCCATGACGTCACCATCTGGGGTCCCTTCGAAGAGGAAATTGAAACCATCCGCGATGCGGGCGAAAACTCCGTCTACCTACCCGGCGTCAAGCTGCCCGCCGACATCCGCTGGACTTCTGATGAAACCGAAGCCAAAAAAGCGGATCTGGTCGTACTGGTGACCCCTTCTCGGTTCGTTCGCTCCATTCTCGAAAAATTCGCCCCGCACCTGCGCGACAACACCCTGATCGTCAGCGCCACCAAAGGGCTCGACGAAACCACCCACCAGCGCATGAGCGAAGTCGCTGCTGAAGTACTCGGCCGTGATATCGCGATTCTCTCCGGCCCAAGCCATGCGGAGGAAGTGGCACGCGGCGTGCCCACCGCCGTCACCGTCGCCGGAAAAGATTTCCTATGTTTGGAAAAAATCCAGTCCGCTTTTCTGGGTAAAACCTTCCGGGTCTATACTTCGGATGATGTGATCGGCGTCGAGCTAGGCGGAACGCTCAAAAACATTATCGCCGTCGCCGCCGGAATCCTCGACGGCATCGGGCTGGGCGACAACTCCAAAGCCGCTCTGATGACCCGCGGCCTCGCCGAAATCTCGCGCCTCGGCACCGCGCTCGGTGCGAAGCCCGAAACCTTTTCGGGACTCAGCGGAATCGGCGACCTGATCGTCACCTGCGCCAGCCGCCACAGCCGCAACCGCGCCGTTGGCGAACGGCTCGGCAAAGGCGAAAGCCTGGAAGAAATACTAGGCGGCATGAAGCAAGTGGCCGAAGGCGTCTGGAACGCCAAGGCCGCGCGCGATCTCGCCGCGGAGCACGGCGTGGATGTACCGATCACCGAAGAAGTCTGCCAGATCGTCGAAGACGGCAAAGATCCGCGGCAAGCGCTCAAAGACCTCATGAGCCGCGATCCAAAAGCAGAATAATCACATGAAGCTACGATGCCCTATATCCTCGGAAACGGTCGATCAGAGTGTCGTGCGACTGACCGCCTTTCTGACGGTTCTGCTATTGCTGGCTGGACTGTTTTCCAACCTGAAATGGATTGCTCTGCTTCTCTGCTACGATTTTTTTATCCGCGGCTTCACCCGCCTGCCGATCAGCCCGCTGCGCCGCGCCGCGTGCGCACAGGCAAAAATGCTGCGCCGGAAATCGAAACCCGTCGATGCCGCCCCGAAAAGATTCGCTGCCAAACTGGGATTTGTTGCCGCAGCCCTTATCGCAATCCTCTCCTTCAGCGGACTGCACGCCGCTACGCGCATTGTGGCTGAAGTTCTCGTCTTAATGGCCGGTATGGAAGCCTTCCTCGGCATTTGTCTGGGATGCCATATCTATACACTGCTACAACCACTCATAAAAAGCCGTCCGAGCGAACGCTGAATGAAGCAGCCGCCCTCCACTACTGCCTGCTACGGTTTTTGTGCTGATTGCGGAACCAGCCACGCCCTGCCGATCGGCAACAGCCGCCAGTACGCGCAGGAGCTGATGGAGCAACTTGAACAGCATAAAAACCTGCACCCCAAAGCACATCCTGAATTCTCAACTGACTACCTGTGGGGCGATGCGCGCGGACAGATGTTCGGCGTGCTCGAGTGTGAAGATGCGGACGGAAACACCGTGATGCTGAAAGCGTTTTCCGGCCAATACAACGGGGAATGGCTCGTCGATGGCTGGGTGCCGCCACTCTTTGATGTCGATGCATTTCATCAGCTCACCCAACCCGTCTACAAAGAAATTGCTGAGCTCGGGGAGCAAATCAAAAAGCATCCAGCCAAAGAGCTGATCGAACAGCGCGCCGAACTTTCCCGCAATCTGATGCAGGAAATTCATAGCCTTTATCAGCTTACCAACTTTACGGGCGAAACCCGCCCACTCAGCGAGATCCTCAACCGGATGCAGGGTATCCCTGCCGGCACCGGCGACTGCTGTGCACCCAAACTACTCAACCACGCCGCGCTCAACGAATTGAAACCAATCGGTCTGAGTGAATTTTACTGGGGCAAAGAGAGCAAATCTGGCGAACGACAGCACGGCCGGTTCTATCCCGCCTGCAAAGAAAAGTGCCAGCCCATCCTCGGCTTCATGCTGTGCGGAACAGAAAATTTATTAGCCACAAAAAACACAAAAGCATCACAAAAAAAGTTGGGTATTATTTTTACAGATAATGACTGTGTGGTCGTGGATAAGCCCTCCGGACTGCTTTCGGTTCCGGGAAAAGGACCGGAAAATCAGGACTGCGTTACCGCGCGGATCAAGGTCCTGTTTCCAGACTGCCCCGACCACCCCGAAGTGCATCGGCTCGACATGGACACCTCCGGACTGATGGTGCTAGCGCTGACTGCCGATGCTCAACGCGAGCTCTCCCGCCAGTTTCACGACCGCGAAACAAAAAAACGCTACATCGCCCTGCTCGACGGCGAGCCGACCGAAGATGAAGGCCTCATCAAGCTTCCCTTCCGGCTCGACATCGATAACCGCCCCATGCAGATCTATGATCCTGTTCAGGGCAAACTCGGCATCACCCGCTGGAAAAAACTCTCAGTTGAAAACGGGATAACCCGCATCGAATTTCAGCCCGTCACCGGTCGCACGCATCAGCTTCGCGTTCATGCCGCATCAGAACATGGGCTTGGCCTTCCAATCATTGGAGACCGCCTCTACGGGACCGGTACGGCCCCCGGACAGCTCAAACTCCACGCCTGCTTCCTCCGCTTCACCCACCCCCGTACCGGCAAAAAAATGGCATTCAGCTCCGAACCGCTGTTTTAGTTTTCCGATGGTTGGAACTTTTCCTTCCATTTTTTTTCAAACATTGGAAACTTCGCGGTTTCATTTTTGAGCGGCTTCGCTAAACTGCTCCGCATGAAAATTAATCCATTTAAAGCATGGCGGCCGGCACTTGATAAAGCCGGGGACGTAGCATCGGTACCCTACGATGTGGTGACAACCCAACAGGCGGCGGCACTAGCCGCAGGCAACCCCGACTCTTTCCTGCACATAGTGCGCGCCGAGATCGACCTGCCGGAAGACACCGATGTCTACAGCGATTCCGTCTACGCCAAAGCCAACGAAAACCTGCAGCGCATGAAGGCCAACGGCACCCTGATCCGCGAAGAACAGCCCTGCTTCTACCTCTACAGCCAGCAGATGGACGAACACCTGCAGTACGGCATCGTCGCTGGCTGTCACATCGAGGACTACGAAAACGGACTGATCAAAATTCATGAAAAAACCCGCAAGGTGAAAGAGCAGGACCGCACCCGCTACGTCGATGAGCTCAACGCCAACACCGGCCCAGTTTTCCTCACCTGCAAAGACAGCGACCTCGTCGGCGGCCTGATGGAACAGATTTCCGCCACCGAACCGCTCTATCGATTCACCGCTCCCGACGGCATCATCCACACTGTCTGGAAAATTGAAGAAACCGGTGCGTTCGCCGCCGCCTTCGCCAATGTGCCCGCCTTTTACGTAGCCGACGGTCATCACCGCTCCGCCAGCGCGGTCAGCGTTGGCCGCGCGCGCCGCGAGGCCAACCCGAACCACACCGGCGACGAGCCCTACAACTGGTTCCTCGCCGTGATCTTCCCGGAAAGCCAACTAAAAATTCTGCCCTATAACCGCGTCGTGCTCAGCCTCGGCAGCCAGACCGCCGAAGAATTCACCGTCAAACTGAGCAAAAGCTTCGATAGTTCGTATAACGAACTATCCACCCCGAAACAGACCGGTGAGATCTGCATGTACATGGATGGCACGTGGAGCACTCTGATTCCGAAAGAGGCCATTCCCTCTGACCCGGTCGGCTCGCTCGACGTCAGCATTCTGCAGGACCGCATCCTCGCGCCGCTGCTCGGTATCGACGATCCGCGTGAAAGCGATGACATCGACTTTGTGGGCGGCATCCACGGCACAGCCGAGCTCGAACGCCGCGTGGACGCAGGCGAAGCCGTCGTCGCCTTCTCGCTCTACCCGACCACCATCGCCCAGCTGATGGACGTCGCCGATGCCGGCCTGCTCATGCCGCCCAAGAGCACCTGGTTCGAGCCCAAGCTCCGCTCTGGACTTCTCATCAACACGCTAGACTAAAGAGTGGAGTCGTGGAGGTTGGGAGTGGTGGATTGCTGATCCGCCGCTCCCTTTTTTGCTACCATGCTATGGCTTGGTTTTTGCGACGGAGTTGCCTATCATCCGGAAATAATCCGGAGCTTGAGGTGCATTTATGAAAAAGAAAACCCGCGTGACTCGTCCGCAGCGTAAAGTCGGCATGTTTAACTGGTTTATCCACAAAGGCTGGCTGACCCCCACCCGTAACCGTCACCACTCGTAACCCAATAAATCTAATGAAACCCTTATCGCCGCCATCCAAAGAACACCTCACGCAAATTACTGCTTTTTACAACGAGGTTGAGCCCTTGGGATGGATGGCTCGCCACTATCGCCGCCTCTTGTCCCATTATTATTCTCTCTTGATTCCTTCTTCCGCCAGTGTACTGGAGGTCGGTTGCGGAACGGGACACCTGCTAGAGCGACTACAGGTTAAAAAGAAAACCGGTATTGATCTCTCCTCACAGCAGATTGAATGCGCACGGCAGCGGGTTCCCGAAGGGTACTTCCACGTACAATCCGGAGAGGAACTGATTTTAAAAGAAACCTTCGACTACATTATTCTCTCGGACACCGTGAACCTCGCGGCAGATGTGCAACAACTTCTACACCGCTTAAAACAGGTGGCACACCCAAAAACACGAATCATCCTGAACTTTCATAACACCCTTTGGCGGCCGCTCTTTGCATTCGCGGTCCGACTTGGACTGAAACAAGCAGAGCCGGAAAATAGCTGGCTGGCGGGTTCCGACATGAAGAACCTTCTAAATCTGGCCGATTGGGAGATCATCCAGACCTCATCACATATCCTCTGTCCGTTCCCCTGCCTTGGGCTGGACATTCTCCTGAACCGCTATCTAGCCCCTCTTCTCCCTTGGTTCTGCCTCACGCTATTCTATACGGCCCGCCCCTCTCCAGACCGGGAGCCGAAACCACTGACCACCTCGATTTTAATCCCCGCACGCAATGAGGCGGGAAATATTGAGAGTATTCTGGAGCGTATTCCATCGTTCGGCGCAGAGACCGAGATTATCTTTGTAGAAGGAAATTCCACCGATCGAACCTGGGAAGAAATTCAGCGGGTCGCCGCCGCTCATCCTGAGAAAAAGATCATGACCCTGCAACAGCCCGGAAAGGGAAAAGGCGATGCAGTTCGAACTGGGTTCGCTGTTGCGACCGGCGACATTCTCATGATCCTTGATGCCGATATGACCATGCCTCCTGAGGAGCTCACCAAATTTTACGACGTCATCGCCACGAATTCTGCGGAGTTCGCCAACGGAGTTCGACTCGTCTACCCGATGGAAAAAGAAGCTATGCGGTTTCTAAACTTATGCGCCAACAAAGCCTTCAGCCTCCTCTTCACCTGGTTGCTCGGACAAAATATTAAGGACACTCTTTGCGGAACAAAGGTTATGCTGCGAGGCGACTATGAAAAACTGGTTGCGAATCGAAATTACTTCGGCGACTTTGATCCCTTCGGAGATTTCGACCTGATTTTCGGAGCCAACAAGTTAAATCTAAAATTCGCCGATGTGCCCATCCGGTATGCGTCCCGCACCTATGGAGCCACGAATATCGCCCGATGGGAAAACGGGGTTCTTCTGTTGCGAATGGTTCTATTCGGCGCAAGAAAACTGAAATTTATATAATTCCTACGAACCCTTCATGAACCACACCTCGTCATCCTCAAATCATAAAACCGTGGTCTGGATCTGCTTGGCTCTAGTCGCATTGATCTGGTTGGTATTCGGTCAGGCACTCTCCTTTGACTTCGTTAATTACGATGATAACTCCTATGTCTACGAAAACCCTTTGGTTCAAAACGGAATAACGCTAGACGGAATCGTCCGCGTTTTTACACGGGATAACTACTCGTTCTACCACCCGTTAACGACCCTGTCCCACATGCTAGACCATCAGATCTATGGCATGAATCCAACCGGCTTTCACGCAACCAATCTACTGCTCCACACCGCATCGGCCCTACTCCTCTTTCTCGTTCTCCGAGCCATGACCGGATCGCTCTGGCGCAGTGCTTTCGTTGCAGCCCTCTTTGCAATCCATCCTCTTCGAGCAGAATCGGTGGTCTGGATCACAGAGCGAAAAGATACGCTGTCTGGATTGTTTTTCATGCTGACACTGGCCGCTTACGCCAACTACCAGCGCCACATATTTTCCAAATCACGTTACGGACTGGTTCTGGCTTGCATGACAGCGGCCATGCTGTCCAAAGCCATTCTTGTAACGCTACCGTTTATCCTTCTCCTCTTAGACTTCTGGCCCTTAAAACGGCAAGTGGCCTGGAAGAAACTGCTCGTAGAAAAGATGCCGTTCCTGCTCCTCTCGGCTGGCATCTGCTGGATCACCATTCTCTCTTCAAAAGGATCTATCTACTCCATGGAACAAATGTCCTTTGGATCGCGAATAGGCAATGCATTGACGTCTTACACGACCTATATAATTCAATCGCTCCATCCCTTTAATCTCGCCGCATTCTACCCACACCCTCTGAACGGAATTCCTCTCTGGAAAAGTGGACTGGCCCTTATCAGCCTGATTCTTATTTCTATCGGCGTCTTGCGCAATGTCCGGGAAAAGCCCTATCTGCTGACAGGCTGGTTCTGGTATCTCGGGATGCTATTGCCCGTCATTGGAATCATACAAGCGGGACAACAGGCGCATGCTGACCGCTACACCTACCTGTCGCAAATCGGACTCTCCATAATGGTAACGTGGTTGATCGTGGATGGGTGTTCATCCTTATCCTTTCGAAAACCCCTTCTATCGACAACGGCCGCGCTGATTCTGGGCGCACTGGCGATCACTGCCCATCATCAAGCCTCCTATTGGGAAAACAGCCTTTCACTTTGGACGCATGCGCTAGACTGTACCCAAAAGAACTATTTGGCCCACAGCAATCTAGGAAGTGCTCTTTCGAAGTTGGGACAAAAAGAAAAAGCCATTGAACAGTTCGAGATGGCTCTACGCATTCAGCCGAATGCCCCCGAGGCTCACCACAACCTGGGGGTATCGTGCATCGCCCATGGGAATCTCAAACAGGCCTTGTGGCATTTCGAAAAAGCACTTGAGTCAAACCCCGAACTGATTGAAACCCGCTATATGGCGGGAAGTGTTTGTAGCTATCAAGGACTGTTCGAACAGGCAACCTCTCATTTTGAGATCGCACTCCAAACGGCTCCGAATCACTCTGGAATAAAAAACAATCTGGCATGGATTCTAGCGACTTGTCCTAAAGAAAAATTTCGAAATGGCCCGCGCGCAATCGAACTAGTCTCGTCCCTTCCCATGCCCTCTGGAAAAGACGCCATTCTCCCGTTGGAAACATTAGCAGCAGCTTATGCAGAATGCGGCCAATATAAGGAAGCGGTTTCCACTGCACAGTACGCGCTAGAGATTGGAGAAACTTACCAAGCTGATCTCACAGAGATCCGCGAATGCCTCCGACAATATGAATCTGGACACCCTTACCGGACTCCCGAAAAACAGCCGTAGAAAGAAAAACGGCGTACGCGATCTCCGTATACGTCGCATCTTTTAAAAACAGGCCCTATTTATACTTTTTTGAAGCAAAGGGCGGCGTTGTGTCCGCCGTAGTTTTAGCGAAGGAGGATGCTATGGGTTGACGCTTCGCTGCCGTCGCTCCGCGCCAGCCTCACTTCGCGTCCAATGTCTGGAAACTTTCAATGTAAATTGCACAGGTAATCCATTAGGCTCACGGCATGTTATCATTGCTGACTATTTTTGTGAGCGCGTTTGTGGTGGGGTTGTCCGGCGCGATGGCTCCGGGACCTGTGCTGACGGTAACGATCAGCGAAACGCTCAAGCGCGGCTTCAAAGCCGGTCCGCTGATTGTGCTGGGTCATGCTATTCTGGAAATTATTCTGCTATTGCTGATCGGCCTAGGACTGGGCCCCTTTTTTGAGCATCCCATCGTCGTAATCGTCTTTATGTCCGCCGGCGGGCTGGTTTTGTTGTGGATGGGTGCTCAGATGCTCCTGACCAACAAACGGATCACCGAGGAGGCGCTGAGCGCCACCGGCACCCCTTCACCGTACGGCCCGATTCTGGCGGGAATTGTTCTCAGCGTCTCCAACCCGTTCTGGATTATCTGGTGGGTGACGATCGGAATGGGGTTTGTGACCCAGTCGCTACAGCACGGGCTGATCGGGCTACTCTGCTTCTACTGCGGCCACATTCTTTCTGATCTGGCCTGGTACAGCTTTGTCTCGTTCAGCGTGTCAGCCGGACGCCGCCTCTGTCCGCCAATGGTCTACCGGATTCTGTTCGTCCTATGCGGAATCCTTCTGATCAGCCTTGGCTTACTGTTTATCATAAAAGCGCTCTTGTGCTAACAAACGGCCGCAACACAAATCACTCTTAATCTATCGATTGACTTTTATCGTTAAGGGCGGCTATATTCCTCCATGAACGAAGGAGCTTTATGAGTGATCTGGAACGAAAAACCGCCGGCGTGCCAACCCTAAAACGACTGCCGCTCTATCTGCGCCTGTTGCGTCAAATGAAAGAAACCGGCGAAGAGTACGCCTCCGGCGCGGTCGTCGCCAAAGAACTGGGACTCGACCCGATCGTTGTACGCAAAGACCTCGCCATCACCGGAGCCGTGGGTCGACCGCGGCTTGGATTTCAGATGGAAGAAATCATCACCGCCATTGAAAAATTCCTCGGCTGGTCCAACACCTCGGACGCATTTCTGGTTGGCGTCGGTAACCTTGGAACCGCCTTGCTCGGCTATCAGGGTTTCGAACAGCACGGCATGCGCATCGTCGCCGCCTTCGATGCCGATCCAAAACTGATCGGACAAACGATTCACGGCAAAACCATACTCGACATCAAAAAACTGCCGTCGCTCGCCAAACGGATGCATATACAGGTCGGCATACTCACCGCCACCGCCTCGGTCGCGCAAGGCATTGCCGACGTGATGGTCGAAGGCGGCATCCGCGGCATCTGGAATTTCACGCCGGCCAAGCTGACCGTGCCGGAACACGTCACCCTGCAGCGCGAAGATCTCGCCTCCAGTCTAGCGGTTCTCTCGCACCGCCTGCTGATTACAAACCTTCCGAAGTAAGACTCGATTCTTCCACTGTTTGGAAAAACCGGCCTCGCCGGTTCCAGACATTGGAAACTCAAGACACCGCGAGCAGTTCGGTCAGCTTACGCCCGGCAACCACCGGGTTGCAAAGCACGCCCGGCCCACTCTGGCATCCGCCTTCGCAGCACATCACTTCGATAAAGTTACCTTCGCACCCTCGCGTAGCCGCCATCTTCAGCCGGTTAAGCGACTTGCTGTCGAGCCCGTTAAAGACAACCGGGTTTAACCGATTGGCTTCGTCGCCCAAGTGCGCACGAATCGCTTCCGTTACGCCGCCGCTAACCGGAAAACCGCGACCTCCACTCTGCGCCGAATGCTCAAAAGCTTTCGGCGCACACGTCTGCACATCAATTCCGGTGGCAATCAGCATGGCGCCGAGCTCTTCGAAAGTCAGTACGTAATCCACATTCGGATTGTCCAACGCTTCCGTCCGCTTCGCCATGCAGGGTCCGATAAAAACGGTGGCAGCTTCAAAGTCAGCCGCTTTAACACGACGGGCGCTGATCGCCATCGGCGACGGCGTGTGCGAAACAAACTTCGCCAGTTCCGGCAGATGTTTTTTCACGACCTCGATATATGCCGGACAGCAGGAGGTGGTCATAAACGGTGCGCCGGCCTGGGTGCGTTCTTTCCATTCGGCCGCTTCGAGCCGAACCGTTTCGTCGGCACCAGTCGCCACCTCCTCGACGCCCGCGAATCCAAGCTGTTCGAGCGCGGCGGCAATTTGTTCAAGATCACCGGGAAACTGACCGACAATCGACGGGGCAATCAGCGCCATGATTTTTCTGCCGTCTTTAAGCGTTTTGAGCACGTCGATCATCTGCGAGCGCTCCTGAATGGCGGCAAACGGACAGACGATTACGCACTGTCCGCAGGAAATACATTTTTCCTGATCAATCACTTCGCGTCCGCTTTCGTCTTTGGAAATCGCTTTCACCGGACAGGATTCCTCACAGGGAATCGGTGTGCGAACGATGGCATTGTAGGGGCAAGCCTTCAAACAGAGGCCGCAGTTGACGCACAACTCGGGATTAATAACGGCGAGGCCGTCGACAAAGTCGATCGCACCTTTGGGGCAATTGGTCTGACAGGCGCGGCCCAGACAGCCGCGGCAGGCGTTGGTGACCAAATAACTGCCTTTCAGGCAGGCAGTGCAAGCGATGTCAATCACGGTCAACCCGGTGTCTTTGACGACTTCGCGCTGAAGCGCGGAGTCGAAATAGTCCCGAAGCGGAGTCAACTCGTCGGTCTCATCCTCCACGCTAAATCCGAGCGCCGCCATGGTGCGATGCTTGAGCACTTCGCGGTCTTTATAAATGCAGCAGCGCGAGGCGTCACCGCCCTTGGGACGCATCTCCAGCGGGACGCGATCAATCGCCGTTTCCGGCCGATCGCTCATGAACGCTTTGGCGACGCGTACCAGAACCTCTTTGCGAATCCGGTTGGCTTGATTGTCATACCGCATGGCAGCCTCCTTCCCGATCGGCCAAGGCCTGATCGCAGGCGGCGATGATGCTTTCCACCGACACATCGCTGAACAACTCTCCGTTAACCCGTGCAAATGGCGGTTTCCCATTTTTGGGATCCGTACAAACGCCCAAGCAATGCGACCCGCAAATATTCACATGCGTCCGCAACCGCTCCGGCAGTTCTTCCGCCAAATTCAACAAATGTCCGGCGCCCATCACAAAACAGGTGGTTCCGGTACAAATTTCTACATCAACACCATCACTCATTATTTTTTCTCCGCATTTCAGATGTACCGGATATTCACTTCCTTCAAATAGTCCTCTTCGAGTACCTGCTTCATGCGTTTGAGCAGGTTACGACGGATTTCCAGATCGACCGGCAGACTCGGATCCTGATGCGCTTCGTTAATCCGTGTGCCGACGACCAGTTCGATCACATCGCTTTCGCGCAACAGTTCGACGAGCTGCGTCGCCGCATTGGCTTCCGCCGGCATCTTTCGGCTTTCAAGCATGCGGTGCGCTTCCGTCAACGTTAGAATGCCCTCGGTCACCAGATCGACGCCATCCATCTTCGATATCGGCGGAAGCAACGAGCGGCCGCGGATCAGCGGCGTATGCAGTGTGCGACCCAACTCGCGAGCGATAATCGTTGAGCTGGTTCCGCCGCAGATTATTTTGCATCCGTCGAACATTTCCACCATGCGGGCGAACTCCTGATCGCGGGCGGCGGCAAACGGCGGCCCCGAAAGCACTAGGGTACGGCGCGGTTTGCGCATATAAACGGCGGCGCACGTTGTGTCGTCCCCGGCGCGCCCATCCGGTTCTTTACTGATCGCCTCCTGAACGATTCGCCGAACCGTGTCGCGCGCCGAGAGGCCCGGATTTTCTTCCAGCAGTTTTAAAACAAACTCCACCACTCCGCTGCGCCGCCAGCCGAGCTTATACATCCGGCTTCCCATGCCCGCTTCGGTGACGCCATCGCTGAAAAACAGAATCCGGTCCTCAGGTTTCGGTGCGTACTCGGTTACTCGTAATTTGCGATAATCGTCGTGACGACTGTTCAACTCGGTATACGGAAGATCCAGGACGCAGCCGTTGCGAATGCAGATGAAGCCGGGATTATCCCGCTCAATAACCCGCACGGTCCGATTGTCGCGGCAGTCCACCACGGTGAACGTGGCGTAACCGATCTTCCGCACAGCGCAGATTGGCAGTGCATCCATCATGATTTCCGCGGAACGAACCATATCGAGTTCGCTCTGCGCAAACTTGAGCGCCATCTTGACGGTCATCGAAGCCAGAATATTGGCCTTCACGCCGCTACCGAGCCCGTCCGACAGAACCGAAATCACCCGGTCGCTTTCGCGATCGCGGTGCGATAGAAACGCATCGCCGCAGACGTATTCTCCCGCTTTGCGCACCTGACACACCTCAACCTCTTTGAACAGATTGTTCATTCCTTTTCCGGCTCCTCGTCCGTTGCATAATCTTCCGCGATCGAACGCAACAGGATCTCGGTGTCGGCCATGTGCTCGCCCAGCTTGAAGGCAATCTCCTGCACGGTTGCTAGGTTTTTATCAATCACCTCGTGCGCCCGGGCGGCGATATGCTCGCGGCGCAGTTCGGTCGAGGTGACATCGAGCAGAATGCCGCCGACGATTTCGTACGGTTCGATCGTAAAGACGTTCAGATTGATCAGCCGGTCGCCGATCCGAATCATATCGCGGTGATATTCATCCCCGCTGTCGAGCACACGCTGGAAAATTTCGGGAAATGGCACCACATTATGCAAAGCAACCCCCTCGAGACCCGGGCGCGCCTGATAGCTGAGAAGCAAGTTGCCCCCGAACATCTGGGCCAGATTTTCATTACACTCGACGACATGGAGACTGCTGTCGACAATCACAACGCCGGACGGCATGCAGCGCAGTAGCGCATTGGCTTTGCGCTGTGCTTTTTTCCGAAGATTGGACACGCACATCGATGGCTCCGCACGACCCTCCACCATCGCAAGCGCGAAGGCCCGGCAGGTTTCATAGCCGCATCCGCTGCAGTTGAGTTCGTCTTCGAGGCCGTGCTTTCCGATCCGCGCCAGCGCCTCGACAATCCGGGCTGGATCCACGGGTTCGGTTTCCACTGCGGCGCGGTGGATCGGCATCTGTAAATTCAACGCGGCAACCGCCGCTGGTTTTTCCGGCAGAACAATCCGGCGGCGGATTTCCAGCTCGTTGTTGAGCGCTGTTTTTTTTGCAACGCACGGACCGCCCAGACAACCGCCGTCGCAGGCCAGCAATTCCAGAAAAACTGGTTCCGGCGGCGGCGCTGTTTTGATGCCTTCGAGTGCATAGCGGATGTTGCGAAGTCCGGCAACACTCAGCAGGCGAACCGGGTGATGCTTCAATCCGATCCGCAGGGTTTCGGTCATGCCACCGACCATCGGATAGAGCGCGCCTTCGCGAGCGGTATGCGGAACAAATGTTTCGTCCGGGGCTTCATCGTCACTAAATGGAAACCGGTTTTCTTTTTCGAGCCACAGCTTGAGATCATCAAAGGTCAGCGCCACGTCTATGAGGTGGCTGTAAGCATCGGCTTCACATTTTTTGGCGATGCAGGGGCCGACAAAAACAACACCGATCTCTTCGCCGTAGACTTCGCGCAGCCACTTGCCGTGCGCCAGCATCGGCGACAGCGTCGGCGTCAGCGCGTCCGCCATTTCCGGCAGATACTTGCAAATGTAATCCACCGCAACCGGACAGGCCGTCGACAGATTGATTTTGCGCGTTCCGCTTCGCAGATCGTCAGTCACTGCCTTGTTGACGAGCTCCGCGCCGAGTGCGGTTTCGCTGACGCCTGTAAAGCCCAGTGCCTTGATTGCCGCAATCAGCGTCGCCGCCGGAACGCCGGGAAACGCGCCGGCGTACGACGGAGCCAGCGACACAAAGGTTTTCTTTTTGCGGCTCAGAAGATAGTTCGCGCGGCCGAGATCATCGCGAATCCGCTTGGCGCCGACCGGACAGACCTCGACACAGTGTCCGCAGGCGATGCACGCATCGGGAATAACGGCTGCCCGCCCCTGTTCGATCTTGATGGCTTTGACCGGACACTGCCGCAAACACTTGTAGCAGTCCTGACATTCGGCCTCGACGGTATAAATCGGAAATACGTTATTCATGGACGGCCTCCTTTACGGGAAGAAATTCCCGCAGAATATCCAGCAGGATTTCACGGTTGACCCGGTGGAAGATCTGTCCGTTGACAATCAGGTTCGGCCCTTCGGCGCAAAGGCCTTCACAACGGGTGCCGGTTAGATTCACTTCAGCCTGAAGTCCGTTTTCATCCAGCCAGTTTTCGAGCACCTCCAGATTCGCGCCGTTACCACGAGCAAAGCAGGAACTGCCCATACAGATCGTAATATTCAATCCTGTCTCTGTTTTCCCATTCATCACCCGCTCCTTTTTACGCCCCTCAAAAAAAACTCAACTTTCTGGCTGCATATGATATGTTGATATCGATATATGTCAATCGATAATTAAATTTTAAACTGATGTTTAACGGAGCCAAACTAGAGCGTATAGCAGTAAAACTATCTGTGTAACCTTCTCCCTCAATGCGCCAGACCAGGAAGCAACCCTACAAGTCCGTGAGTGATGAACTCAACGCCTATGGCCGCAAGAATGAGGCCCATAATCCGCGTAATGATGTTCATGCCGGTTTTCCCCAGCAACCTTGCAATGTAAGGAGCGGCATTCAGACAGAGCCAGACAAGCAGTGCTACGGTCAAAATTTCCGCCCCCAAGAGAAGTTTTTGTGCCATGGAAGAGGCATGATGTGAATAGACAATGACCGTACTGATCGCGCCTGGACCCGCCAGCAGGGGAATGCCCATGGGTACGATAGCCACGGAATCCTTATCGGCGGCGTCCCGGCTCTCGTCCTTCGTCTGCTTCGCCTTGCTCACCTGACCGTGAACCATTGAGATGGCCATCAACAGGATGATGATCCCTCCCGCAGTTTTGAAAGAATCAACCGTGATTCCGAAGAAAGCCAAAAGGGGTTCCCCCGCGAATAGAATGACGAGTAGAATACTGCTGAAAGCCAGCGTAGTTTGTAACGCGATCTTTCTGCGCTGATTGAGCGTCTCGTCGGAAGTGAGCGTGATGAATACTGGAATCGCACCGATGGGGTTCGCGATCGATATCAGCGCCACCAGGAACTTCAGGGATTCGGTCCAATCGTTCATATTTTTATCCTCTTGGTCAAAGGTGATCAAAGGTGTCAGTCCTAGTCAAAGGTGTCAGTCCTATCTTTCTACCCTGAACCATTTTATTGCGCACAGTTGCTTGTCGGCCATAGCTTTTAGCGACGGCTAGACACCTGCCTCCAGCACCCTGTATTTATGCCCTATCCTTTCCTTAGACCCTCGAGAGTTCGGGGCGGCTCGACCTCTTCGGCTCCATCGAAGGCTTCCATCCTTCGCCAAAGCTTGGGTCTAATGGAATTGCATTCCTCCGTCTACGACCAGCGTCTGACCGGTCATATAATTAGAATCCTGACCGGCCAAGAAAGAGACGGCAGCCGCCACTTCCTCTGGTTCTGACAAGCGACCCAACGTGATGTTTTTAGCAAAGGTCTGCATCCCCCATTCATCCGATTCCCCGGCTTGCTCCGCTACGTCATGGGCGATGCTGCGCATCATGGGCGTGTTAACAATTCCCGGGGCATACGCATTGGCCGTAATTTCTTCCTCCGCTAAATCCTGGGCAGCGACTTGTGTGATTCCCCGGATCGCGAATTTGGTTCCGCTGTACAAGATCAAGCCGGGATTCCCCACGACCCCCGCTTGCGACGTGGCGTTGATGATTTTTCCGCCATGTCCTAATTCTTTGAATTTTTCATGGGCCGCCTGAATTCCCCACAATACGCCAGCTACATTAATCCGATAGACCGTATCAAATTGTTCGGGAGTGATGGCGTCAATTGGGGTTATGGAACCCACTCCCGCATTGTTCACAATCACATCAAAACCATCTAATTCATGGGTGGTTCGTTCCACCGCAGCGAATACACTTTCGCGGTCGGCCACATCCATCTCAATAGCAATGGCTTTCCCGCCATCGTTACAGATGTCCTCGGCGACCTGACTGGCATTTTCGAGGTTTAAATCGGCAACCGATACAGCGAATCCATCTTTTGCCAATCGCTTGCAAATGGCTTCTCCAATTCCCTGACCCCCGCCGGTGACCATGGCTACTTTGCTTTCTTTTTCACTCATTGTTGCTTTCCTTTCATTGCATCGCTCTTCCACTCGATTCGAGAAATGCCCTGATCTAATTATCCTGCCTTATTTTTCCAGTGGGTTTATTTAGAGTTCGTCCTCTCCGAGACGGATGACCAGTTTGCCGAAGTTTTTTCCGTCGAGCAGATCCATGAATGCCTGCGGGGCCTGATTGAGTCCATCCACGAGCTGCTCGCGGTAGTGTATTTTTTTATTGGCCAGCCACTGCCCCATCTCTTTGGCGAAAACCGGATAGTGTGCGGCATAGTCGTCGAAGATGATAAATCCTTTGACGGTTAGGCGTTTGATCAGAATCTGCCCCATTAGAAGGGAGAGTCGATCCGGCCCATCCGGCAACTCGGTGGCGTTATACTGCGAGATCAGGCCGCAGACAGGAATGCGCGCACCGGTATTGAGCAAGGGCAGAACCGCATCAAAGACCGGGCCGCCCACATTTTCAAAATAGACATCAATTCCATCGGGACAGGCTTTTTTCAACTTGTCCGGAAAATTGGGATCCTTCCGGTCGAGGCATGCATCAAACCCAAGGATTTCCCGGGCATGGCGACATTTTTCCTCACCACCGGCAATGCCGACAACCCGGCAACCCTTCAGTTTTCCAATCTGTCCGACGGTTGCTCCGACCGGACCGGTGGCCGCGGCGACGACGAGGGTTTCGTCCGCTTGCGGTTTTCCGATATCGAGCAATCCCATATACGCGGTAAAGCCCGGCATACCCATAATTCCGAGGGCGTAGGAAGGGGTTGCAGGTGCCTTTCCAAGCGGCGTAATTCCTGTGCCGTCCGAGAGCGCATAGTCCTGCCAACCGCTATAGCTGAGAACCCAATCGCCCTCCTGAAAATCAGGGTGCCTGGAAGCGGCCACCCGGCCGACGGTTCCGCCGACCATCACGTCGTCAAGTCCTACGGGCTCTGCATAGGATTTGCTGTCGCTCATCCGGCCGCGCATGTAGGGGTCGAGCGAAAGATAAATGGTGCGGATCAAAATCTGGCCTTCATCCGGTTCCGGAACCGGACGTTCTTCCATCCGGAAATTTTCGGACGAAGGGGCGCCCTGCGGACGGGAGGCGAGGACAATTCGACGATTAATGGATTTACTTTTCTGCATAGGGCGACTCCATTATTTTTTCTTCCGTTGTTCCTAGAAGTTTATATTAAACCGGCTCCGTTACGAGCCGTCCCGGCCATTATTCCGACGTGATGATTGCCGGCCCACCCAACAAACGAAGGGTTTTGGCGGCCACCTCTTTGGCCGTCGCCGGATTCTGGCCGGTCACCAGCCGCTAGTCCACCACGGGGGTTTTCAGGAACGGGTCCGCTTTTCAAATCGCGGCCCCGCGTTCAATCAGTTTGGATTCCTTGTACTCAATTGAGCGCTACAAGCTCCGTTCCAAAATGGTTTGGCTCAGATCTAATGTGATCTCCTGGTGCTCACCCAATTGAACCATCCCATGGGCCTTTAGTTGCGCCAAAAGGTCCGGGATGCTGTCTTTTCCGATGCCGTAATCGGACAAGCGGGTTTTCACCTGCATCTGCTCAAAGAATTGACGGGTCTGACCGATGGCCCCATCGATCCGCTGTTCAGCGTCCCCGTCCGTGATGCCCCAAATGCGCTCGGCATATTGAAGCAACTTTTCCCGCTTACTCTGTCGGCACACGTCCAGCAGGTTTGGCAGGATGACCGCAAGGGTCTGGGCGTGATCCAGGCCATGCATGGCCGTCAGTTCATGTCCGATCATATGAGTGGCCCAATCCTGGGGCACACCCGCGCCGATCAACCCATTTAATGCCAGCGTTGCCGTCCACATCAGATTGGAACGCACCTCGTAATCCATTGGGGTTTCAAGTGCTTTCGGCCCCTCTTCAATCAACGTCAGCAGCAGGCCTTCCGCAAAGCGATCCTGAACTTTTGCGTTCACCGGGTAGGTGAGGTACTGCTCGATCACATGAACAAAGGCATCCACTACCCCATTACTGACTTGCCGCACCGGCAGGGTATAGGTCTTTTCAGGATCCAGTACGGAAAAAATCGGATACACATAAGGGCTTTGGAAGGGAAGTTTCGTCTGGATTGATTTGCGGGTCACCACGCCGGTGCAATTCATCTCCGAACCTGTCGCCGGCAGGGTTAAAACAGCTCCCAAGGGCAACGCCTTTTGAACCGTGGCCCCGCCCTGTTCCAGAATCGACCAGGGTTCTCCTTCAAACAGAGCTGCGGCTGCGACAAACTTGGTGCCGTCAATCACAGACCCTCCCCCAACCGCCAAAAGAAAATCAATCGACTCCTTGTGCACGAGTTCGACTGCTTTCATCAGTGTTTCATAAGACGGGTTGGGCTCAATGCCTCCAAATTCGAACAGAGTGTATCCCTGGAGGGCCGCCAAAACCTCATCTAGCGTGCCGTTCTTTTTAACACTGCCTCCCCCGTACAATACGAGAACCCGACTTTCGGCAGAGATGTACTCTTTGATCGCCGCAATTTTTCCCTTACCAAACAAGATGTTGGTGGGGTTTTTGAAGTTAAAATCTAACATGTCATCTCCTTTATTTATCTGTATTGAGTCCCGCGTCCGCCAGACTAACTGGTTAACCGCGAAGACGGAACAAAACCGTTCCGTCTTGCGCGGATTTCCGGAGCTTATTTGTCCTGATAGGCGCCCCCTGAATAGGTGAGCTCGTAACTGTGCGAATAGATTTCGATCAGGTTGCCGAAGGGATCTTCGCAATAGACCATACGGTAGGGTTTTTCGCCCGGATAATAATAGCGGACCGGCATGCGCTGTTTGCCGCCGTTGGCCACGATTTTGGCGGCGAGCCCTTCCAGATCCGGATCCTGAACGCTGAAATGGAAAACACCTGTCTTCCAGTACTCAAAGTTGTTTTCCCGTTTCTCCGCATTTTTGAATTCGAAGATCTCCACTCCGATTTTGTCGCCGGTGGACAGGTGGGCGATTTTGAAGTGCTCCCAGCCGTCGCCAAACACGTCGTCGCACATGACGCCGATGGCGGAGTCGTCGGAAACAATTTCCGTGGGCGGCATGATGACATACCAGCCGAAGGTTTTGGTGTAGAACTCCACCGCCTGATCAAGGTCGGTGACTGAAATGCCGATGTGGGAGAAGGTTCTTGGATAAGTCATGGTTTCACTCCTTGGGGTTGCTGTGTTGGACTGTGCATTGGTTTCGGTTGTTGCGGCCAAACCGGACAGGCATCCTGCCAGGAGCATACATCCGGCAACCGCGCTCGCTTTCGTCTTGTTCATAATAATCTCCTTGGGTTTGATTTAAGAGAACTATATTGGTTCCAAAAAACGGCACAAGTAGGCACTATTCGGGGAGTTGCTCACCTTTTGGTATGCATTGAACAATCATAGGGGTCCGACAGGGGTCGGCCTTCTCGCAATACAGCTGGCCCACCGCAAAGGAGCGTTACGCCCGTGTTGTCGACTACCTCAGCCTCGGCAGAACGACCAACGATCAAAAAGTGAAACTACTGATCAAGGCCATCGATGAACTGAAGCTCAACATCCCCATGAGCATCAAAGAAGCTGGCGTGGATGAAAAAGAGTTCTATACAAACCTCGACCAGCTAGCCGAAAATTCCTTCAACGACCAGTGCACCGGCGCCAACCCGCGCTACCCGCTGATCAACAAACTCAAAGCCATCTACACAGCAGACTTTAAAAGATAAGTAGGCAGCAAATCCCTGGTTTCCAAGGTTTGGAAACTACACTTTCTTGAAGCAGAGGGTGGCGTTGTGTCCACCGAAGCCAAGCGAGTTGCTGAGCGCGACGTTAATTTCCATTTCCCGTTTTTCGTTGGGCACGTAGTCGAGGTCGCACTCGGGATCGGGCGTGGTGTAGTTGATGGTCGGCGGGGCAATGCTGTCGCGAATGGCAAGCGCACAGATGGCCGCTTCGACCCCACCGGCGGCACCCAGCATATGACCGGTCATTCCCTTGGTCGAGCTAATGGCCGTTTTATAGGCCTTCTCTTCGCCAAGTGCCTTTTTGATGGCGAGGGTTTCACAGCTGTCGTTGAGCGGAGTGCTGGTTCCATGAGCGTTGATGTAGTCGACGTCATTGGCGGTGAGGCCCGCATCTTTGATGGCAAGCTTGATGCCGCGGGCGGCCTGGTCGGCTGCGGCATTCGGGGCGGTGATATGATAGGCATCGCCGGTGCGACCGTACCCCGCCAATTCACAATAAATTTTTGCGCCGCGCTTCAACGCATGTTCTTTTTCTTCGAGGATGATCATGCCCGCTCCTTCGGACATGACAAATCCGTCACGATCCAGATCGAACGGACGAGAGGCGCTTTTGGGGTCGTCGTTGCGACGGCTGGTGGCACGCATGGCTGCAAATCCACCAATACCTAGCATGGCGACGGAAGCTTCGGCTCCGCCGGCGACCATCACGTCGGCATCGCCGTACTGGATGATGCGCATGGCTTCACCGATCGAGTGTGTGCCAGACGCACAAGCACTAGTGACGCAGAAATTGGGGCCCTGGAAGCCGTATTTGATGGAGACATACCCCGAGAGAATGTTCGTAATCATCTGCGGAATAAGTTGCGGAGAAATGCGGCGCGGGCCGCCTTTAAACGCTTTGATGCATTGGGTCTGCATATATTGCATGCCGCCGATTCCGGAGCTGGCGATGACCCCAACGCGCTCGAGATCGAGCTCTGCGGAAATCAAACCGGCATCTTCCACAGCCATCATCGCAGCCGCGATACCCCATACAGCAAAAGGATCCATTTTGCGGAGTGCTTTTTTGTCGACGAACCGTTCCACATCGAGGTCGCGGATTTCACCGCCGATGGTGACAGGATACTGTTCGATTTCGTCCCCCATGCCTTTCACCTGTTCAATGCCGCATACTCCGTTTTTGATGTTTTCCCAAAATTTTTCGAGCTCACATGCCACAGGCGTGACGACTCCCAAACCGGTTACAACAACCGTACGACCACTCATAATTCACCTCCGCAAACTGAAATAAAAAAGCCGGAAACCCGATGAAAGGTTTCCGGGCTATCCGTCACAAACGGTCTTTATTCACCAAGACCTTTGGACGTCAGGTAGTCGATGACAGCACCGACAGAAGTCAGCTTTTCAGCATCTTCATCCGGAATTTCAGCACCGAATTCTTCTTCGAAAGCCATAACAAGCTCAACGGTGTCGAGTGAGTCTGCGCCGAGATCTTCGATGAACGAAGCGCCGGGGTTGACCTGATCCGCATTCACACCGAGCTGCTCAACGATGATATCTTTTACTTTATCTGCAAGTGCCATTGTATTTTCTCCTTATTTCGGCTCCTGTTTAGAAAGCCTGTTTTTACCTACATAACCATTCCGCCGCAAGTCGAAATCACCTGTCCGGTGACATAACCTGAGGCGTCCCCTGCCAGGAAAGCGACCACATTGGCCACATCCTCAGGAGTTCCAAACTTGTTTAATGGGATATTTGTGAGCATTTTCTGCTGCACTTCCTCGGAAAGCGCGTCGGTCATCGCAGTGCGAATAAAGCCCGGGGCAACGGCGTTACAACGCACATTGCGGCTGGCGAGCTCGCGGGCGACCGTTTTGCTGAAGGCGATCACGCCGCCCTTGGAGGCGGCGTAGTTGGCCTGGCCGGCGTTGCCGATCAGTCCGATGATCGAGGCAATGTTCACAATGCTGCCGGTGCGCTTTTTCATCATACCGCGCATAGCGGCTTTGGTGAAGAGGAAGACGCCCTTGAGGTTGACGTTGAGAACGGCATCCCAGTCGTCTTCGCTCATACGCATGAGCAGACCATCTTTGGTGATGCCCGCATTGTTGACGAGCACGTCGATCTGTCCGAAATCTTTTTCAACCGCTTTCACGGTTTCATTCACGGCGTCGCCTTTGCTGACGTCGACGCTGTAGCATTCAACGCGACGACCAAGTTCTTTCACTTTGCCGGCGGTTTCTTCGAGCCACTCGGCGTTGAGGTCGCAAAGCGCGAGGTCGGCGCCGTCTGCAGCCAGTTTCAAAGCAATAGCTTGTCCAATGCCGCGGGCCGCTCCGGTAACCAGTGCAATTTTTCCGTCAAACTGTCCCATGAAAATCTCCTTCACGAACATTGTGTTCGTCTTCGTCTACACTTCAAAATCAGAAAGGGCGCCTATGTTAGTGATCGAGACACTCTTGTCAATACGCTTCATCAGGCCGGCGAGCACCTTACCCGGTCCGCACTCAACACCTTCAGTAACACCCTGTGCCGCAAGATACTGCATGCACTCCACCCAGCGAACCGACCCGGTGATTTGAGCAACCATGTTCGCGCGAATGGCCTCCACACTCTCGTGCGGCGCACCGGTGACATTCGAAAGAACTGGAATGACCGGCGCGGAAAATTCGATATCAACAAGCAGCGCAGCCATTTTTTCAGCGGCGGGTTGCATCAGCGGAGAATGGAATGCTCCGGCGACCGGAAGCGGAAGCGCACGTTTGGCTCCAGCGGCCTTGCAGGCTTCGGCGGCTTTTTCGATCGCGTCAGCGGTTCCGGAAAGTACGGTCTGTCCCGGCGAATTGATGTTGGCCAACGTGACGCCGGTTTCGGCGGCGATTTTCTCGAGCGGCTCACCGTCGAGCCCGATCACAGCGAGCATACCGCCGGGGTTGGCATCGCAGGCAGCTTGAATATATTCACCGCGCGCTTTGAGCACCCGCAGAGTGTCTTCAAAGGAGATGACGCCGGCGGCGTAGAGCGCACCCCACTCACCTAGGCTGTGTCCGGCGGCGAAGTCAAAAGTCAATTCGGGTTTTTTGAGTTTCAAAGCTTCGAAGACGGCGGCGCTGACGGTAAAAATGGCGGGCTGAGTGTTGTGCGATTTTTTCAGCTCGTCCTCGGGCCCGTCGAAGCAGATGGCGGCCATATCGTAGCCGAGCACGTCGTTGGCTTTTTCGAAGAGTGCTTTGCACTCAGGAATAGCGTCGGTTAGGTCGCGGCCCATACCGACAAACTGGGAGCCCTGTCCGGGAAAGAGAATGGCTTTTTTCATGATTGGGTCCACTCCACAATATTCGCCCCCCAGGTGAAGCCGCCACCAAAGGCCACCAGCAACATTTTATCGCCCTGCTGCACGGCTCCGGATTTGACGACTTCGTCGATCGCGATCAGCAGCGCGGCGGCCGAGGTGTTGGCATATTTTTCTATATTCATGAACATACGATCCATCACGTCGAGACGCTTGCCGACCGCTTCAATAATGCGGGCATTGGCCTGATGGGCCACAAAACATTTAATATCATCCGAGCTCAGACCGTTGAGTTCGAGCACATCCCGCACAGACTGTGTCATCTGCTTGACGGCGTGCTTATAAACCTCACGACCGGCCATTTTGATGTACTGCTCTTTGCGGTCGAGCATTTCGTGGCTCATCGGGTTGCGTGAGCCGCCGCCGGGCGTCCAGAGCAGATCGGCGAGCGATCCGTCGGAACCGAAGCTTCCTTTCATGATGCCGCGGCCGGTTTCGGATGCCTGCAAAACAACGGCACCGGCGCCGTCGCCGAACAGCACGCAGGTGCCGCGGTCTTCCCAGTCGAGAAAGGTGCTCATTTTCTCGGCACCGATCACCAGTACAGTGTTGACCGCACCACAGGCAATCTGGTTTTTAGCGGTCTCCATCGCATAGAGCGAGCCGGAGCAGGCCGCACCGAGGTCATAGCAGTAGGCATTTTTGGCACCAATTTTATCCTGCACGAAGCAGGCGGTGCTCGGGAAAAACATATCCGGCGAAAGCGTGGCGACAATCAGCAGGTCGACCTCTTCGGCGGTAACTCCGGCGTCGGCCAGCGCGGCTTTGGCAGCTTCAGCGGCCAGATCGGAGGTGGCCTGATCGTCGCGGGCGATGCGCCGTTCGCGCATGCCGGTGCGGCTGTAGATCCATTCATCGTTCGTGTCGACAATCTTCGCGAGATCATCGTTGGTGACCACCCTCTCAGGAAGGTACACACCGGTTCCGACAATAGAAACCGTGCGCAGGCTGTTCGGGGTGTTACTCACCAGCTGATTCTCCGCCGTCAAAAATTATGTTGATTTCCTCTTCAATCAAACAGTTCAGCTTCTGCTCAATCGCCGTGCCCACCACGCGGATGGCGTTATAAACCGCATAGGAGGAAGAAGAACCGTGTCCAATGATGCAGACCCCGTTCACGCCCAGCAGCGGAGCACCGCCATAGGCTTCGGGATCCACTTTTTCCTTAATTTCCGCAAAGGCACCGGAGACTTTCAGGATGCCGGCGCCGAGTTTACGGATCGGGCTACTAGCAAAAGACTGCTTAAACCACTGTCCCATGGCATGCGAAACACTTTCGCTGGTTTTGAGGACAATGTTTCCGATAAAACCATCACAAACCGCCACGTCAACATTCCCTTCAAACAAGTCGTGGCTCTCCACATTGCCGATGAAGTTAAGCGGCGAACTTTCCAAAAGCCGGAACACCTCTTTGGTAAATTTGCTACCTTTAGCATCTTCGCCGCCAATACTCAGCAGACCAATGGTCGGTTTTTCAATATTCAGGATTTTCTGCGCATACACATCGCCCATCGCGGCGAACTCCACCAGCATAGCGGCAGTGCAGTCCGTCGTGGCACCGGCATCGAGCAAAACGAACGGATGGGTAATCGACGGCAAAACGGTGGCGATCGCTGGACGATCGACATTTTCGAGCGTGCGCAGGCGCAAGGTGCAGGCCGCAACGGCGGCCCCGGTGCTGCCGGCGGAAAAGATGGCATCAGCCTCCCCCTCTTTGACGAGGTTGACCGCCTGCATGATGGAGGAATCCTTCTTACGGCGAAGGGCCAGTGCGGGGGCGTCGTCCATCTCAATCACTTGAGACGCATGACGAACCTCAATGCAGTCGGGGATGTCGCCATACAGAGCTAGCTCTGCCCGAACGGCGTTTTCATCGCCGACGAGAAATAGCTTTTCGACCCCAGAAAGACCGCGGGCCGCTTCCACGGCCCCTTTCACGATCTCACGAGGGGCGAAATCACCACCCATGGCATCAATTGCAATACGCATAATCTTAGTCGTCTGAAACGGTGAGCACCTGACGGCCTCTATATTTACCCGTGGTCGGGCAGACGCGATGCGGCAACGACGGAGCACCGCTCTCTGCATCAAAACCTGCTTGAGCAATACGACGCTTCATATTCTGCGCCTTGCGGCTCGCAGTTCTGCTTTTCGATGTCTTCCTTTTTGGAACAGCCATTTTTCTTCTCCTGATCGGACTTAAATTAAAGAAGGGATGCTACCCGTCTCCGGTCCGGTTTTCCATTATAAATTCAAACTGTTTAGGGCGTCCCAAGCCCCGCCTCTTTCCCCTTCCGAACAGCCGCAGGGCCCTTCATTCAGGTCTTTTCCGCACTGAGGGCACAGCCCCTTGCACGATTCATCGCACAGTGGAAAGCGCGGTAAATTCAGGATAATCGCCTCGCGAATGTCCTTCGTCACATCCACTTCCTCCGCCCCTTCAAGGTCGGAGTAGTCGCGGAGGAAACCGGAATCGCTCACGGTTGTCGAGAAAATTTGAGTACATCTTGCGCAGCAGCCTTTCATCTCAGCCGAGAGGCTCCCTCGCACGATTAGCATGCCGTCCACCAGCTGGGCATACAGATCATAGCTCAGCGGGCCCGCCGGATGGAATTCCGCCGACTTCTCCAGCGCCAGAACCTCGGGGGGCTCGCTCCCCTCGAACGTCATTCCCTGCTCCGGAATTTTGTCGAGTTGAATGATCATTTGTCCTGCCCGTTTGATTTTTTCAGCGCCTCGGCAACCACCTCCGGCACGAATGTAGACACATCCCCGCCGAGCGCGGCTACCTGCCGAACATTGGTTGAGCTGAGGAAGCTGTAATCCTGCTTCGGCATCAGAAAAAGTGTTTCGAGATCGGGCGCGAGGCGGCGGTTGGTCAGCGCCATCTGAAACTCATATTCAAAATCGGAAAAGGCGCGCAGGCCTCGAATAATCACGCCAACGCCCTGTTCATGGGCGTAATCGACCAGCAATCCTTTAAAGGGCTCCACAGTCACACCCGGCAAATCAATCATCGATTCCCGCACCAGTTCCACGCGCTCCGCCTGCGTAAACTGGGTGTCTTTACCCGTCACCGCGGCAACCGCCACAATCAGCTCCGGAAAAATCCGCGCCGCGCGCTCCAGCACATCGAGGTGCCCTAGCGTCATCGGATCAAATGTGCCTGCATAAATCGCTTTTTTATTCATGAGTCCGCTCCAGAAAAATTACTTTGGTTGAGCCGTACTTCTTTTCTTTAAGACAACTCCATTCAGGGGGAAGAGTGTAAGAGTCCCGCTTATGCATTTCAAACACCAAAAGCCCCTCCGGAGCCAAGGTGTCGCCGACAGCTTCCAGCAGGCGCGACACATCGACCTCCTCGTACGGCGGATCGGCGAAAATCAAATCAAACCCAACAGAACCCGCGCGGTCACCGCCCGCGCCTACAATGCTTTCTTCTGTAGCCGCGGCCGATGGCCGAGGACAATGCTTCAAATATTCATAAACATCCGCCCGAACCGCCTCCCACGCCCCCAAGCCCGCAGTTGGTTCCAAGGTTTGGAAATTTTTCTCTAGATTTTTCCAATGGTTGGAAACTTTTTCGACGGCGGTCACGTGCGCAGCGCCACGGCTCCAGGCCTCAAGCCCCAGTCCTCCCGAACCGGCAAACAGATCGAGCACCCGCGCTTCCGGCACGTACACAGCAATCGACGAAAAGACCGCTTCGCGCGTCCGCTCGGTCGTCGGACGCACGCCCTCTTTCGGAACGTTGAACGTCCGCCCCTTTAAAATACCGCTGGTTATTCTCATGGCGGCGCATCCTACCTTGTTGTCTGCCCGACGACTAACCGAATTTTTTTATGTTTTTTCGCGGACAGCATGGCAATAATGCGCTTTCTATTATGAAAGAAACACGCAACAGACTGAAAGAGGCCAACCGGATCGTCGTCAAAGTCGGGAGCCGGGTGCTGGTCGACGAAACCGGCAAGCCCGACCACGAGCGAATTCATTCGCTCGTTTCCGGCATCGCCGCCGCGCACGAAGCCGGGCACGAGATGATTCTCGTCTCCTCCGGAGCGATCGCCGCCGGAATTGAAGCGCTCGGGCTCGACACCCGCCCCGACACCCTGCCCGACCTGCAGATGGTCGCCGCCGTCGGACAGACCCGCCTGATGAGCCTCTACAGCCACCTTTTCGAACAGAAGGATATTCTGGTCGGGCAGATTCTGCTCACCGACGACCTGCTCAAAATCGATGAACGCCGCACCAACTCAAAAAATACGCTTCTGAATCTGATCGATCACCGCATCGTGCCCGTCATCAACGAAAACGACACCGTCGCCACCGAAGAGATTACCTTCGGCGACAACGACCTGCTCGCGTCACTCGTCTCGACCCTCATCGGGGCCGACGCATTGGTTCTGCTGACCACCACCGACGGCCTGCACAACGAAAACGGTGAGCGCGTTGCCTTTATTGAAAAAGTGTCCGAAGACATCCTCGCACTCGACAAAGGCGCCAACGGCCCCCTTTCCACCGGCGGGATGAAATCCAAACTGATGGCCGCTGCCAAAGCCGCCGAAGCCGATATTCCCGTCGTCATTGCGGACGGGAAAATCGACGGCATTATTCAGAACATTCTAAACGGCGACGACACCGGTACTTTAATCGTATCTAGATGAAAATTTTCCCCGAATCACACAAATTAACACGAATAAGAAACCTCCCCATTCGAGAATATTCGTGTAAATTCGTGGGCTTAAAAATGAAAAGGGACAGAATATGAACCTGCACGAAGAAATGATTTTAATGGGCGAGAAAGCAGTTGTTGCATCGCGCGAACTGGCCCAGCTGTCCACCAAACGTAAAAACAAGATTCTCGAAGCGATGGCCGACGAGTTGGTTGCGCAGAAAGAGGCCATTCAGGCGGCCAACGCCAAAGACCTCGTCGCCGGAAAAGAGGCGGGGCTCTCGGCCGCCATGCTCGACCGACTTGAACTCACCGACGCCCGCATCGAAGGAATGGTCAAAGGCCTGTCCGATGTCGCCGCGCTCGAAGACCCCGTCGGCACAGAACTGAGCTGTTGGAACCGCCCCAACGGACTGCAGATTAAAAAAATACGTGTTCCGATCGGCGTCATCGCCATCATTTTTGAATCGCGGCCCAATGTAACTGCCGATGCCGCATCGCTCTGCTTTAAAACCTCCAACGCGGTTATCCTGCGCGGCGGCAAAGAAGCCGTGCGCTCCAATCAAGCCATCGCCAGCGCCCTGCGCGAAGGCGGCCTGAAAAAAGGAATGCCCGAAGATGCCATCCAACTAGTGCAACCCGCCGACCGCGACGCCGTGCGCGAACTGGCCCAAATGACCGGCAAGATCGACCTGATTATGCCGCGTGGCGGCGAAGGGCTCATCAAAGCCGTTTCCGAAATGGCCTGGATACCCGTCATCAAACATTATAAAGGCGTTTGCCACACCTATGTCGACGCTTCCGCCGACATTGAGATGGCCATGGCAATCTGCGAAAACGCCAAAGTGCAGCGCCCTGGCGTCTGCAACGCCATGGAAACCCTGCTCGTCCACAAAGAGATCGCCGAAGCCTTCCTGCCCAAAATGATTGCCCGCCTCAAAGAGCTCAACGTGGAACTGCGCGGCGACGAAGCCGTTCAGAAATTTGACAGCGATGTGAAAGTCGCGACGGAAGAGGACTGGACCACCGAGTATCTGGAATTGATTCTTTCCATCCGCGTGGTGGACAGCGTCGATGCGGCCATCGAACACATTAACACCTACGGTTCAAAACACTCCGACGCCATTGTCACCGCCGATTCGGAAAACGAAAAAACCTTCCTCGCGCAGGTCGACTCCTCCTCCGTCTACGTGAACGCCTCAACGCGCTTCACCGACGGCGCGGAATTTGGAATGGGCGCCGAGATCGGCATCAGCACCGACAAATTGCACGCCCGCGGACCCATGGGCCTCGAAGAACTGACGACCTACAAATACGTCATCGAAGGCACCGGCCAAATCCGCCCCTGAATATTTTTGACGGAATAACAGGATCGACACGGATTCTTCAACGTAGACGCGGTGTCCCCACCGCGTTTTCTTTTTTAACTAATGGAACGCGGTGAGGACACCGCGTCTACATTTTTCCATATCTTGGAAGAACAATTTTCAATTGTTGAACTTTTCGGCGTAGTTTTTCCAAACATTAAAAACCCGAATCAAGCTTCGGGGCGCAGTCCATATTTTTCTACCTGCGCTTTTTGGGGCCACCCTGTCCGCGGCCACCTTTGCGGGGATTGTCTTCAAATTTAGCGAAGGGTTTATCGTCAGAGGACGGGCCTTTGCGTTTGGTGCCGCGGGCCGCTTCGGGCCGGGAGTTGCCAGCCATGGCGACGCTGACCTGACGGCCTTCGCAGTCGACATAGCTTTTGGAAAAGCTATCGATGACGGCCTGCGACTCGGTGCGCGGCACCTCGAAGTAGGCCTGCATTTTGACAATATTGATGCGACCGATGTCAATGCTGCTGTCGCGGTCGGCGACATTGACCATCGCCATCAGCTTCTTCGGCGTGAGGCCGTTGATTTTGCCAACGTTCATGCAGAGCTCGACCATGCCGGATGTCATTTGACGCGGCACATGGGCTTCGCGTTTTTCGCGGGCGGATTCGCGAGGGCCGTCCTCACGGCGATCCTCACGGCGCGGGCCGTCCTCACGACGCGGGCGCGGAGCATCATTTCTACGCGGAGCGGAGTCGGCGTTCAGATCGGGAGAATCCCGGTAGTAGAGGAGCATACGATGCAGATCGATGGAGGCGAACCGTTTGATGATCTCTTCTTTCGACAGGTCCTTGAGAATTTCGCACATTTTGTCGATGTGATTATCGATCAAGCCGGGGCCTTCTTCGTAGTCACGCACGCGTTCCGCGAGGCTTCCCAAACGGCTTTCGGCGATATCGGCACCGGTCGGGATCGGGCGCGGTGTGAATTTTCGCCCGAGCGTTTTTTCGAGACGATTGATCTTATGGTGTTCGCGCATGTGGATGATGACAATGGAGGTTCCTTTTTTTCCGGCGCGACCGGTGCGTCCACTGCGATGCGTATAGGCTGCGAGTTCATCGGGCAGCTGAAAGTTGATCACATGCGTCAGATCGTTGACGTCGAGTCCGCGGGCGGCCACGTCGGTCGCCACCAGAATCTGAAGATGACGTTCGCGGAACTTTTTCATCACACTGTCGCGCTGCTGCTGGGAAAGATCGCCGTGGAGCGGTTCAGCATTATATCCATCGCGCCGCAGGTGGTCGGCCACCTGCTGGGTTTCCATCCGCGTGCGACAAAAAACAATTCCATACATGCGGGGATAAAAATCGACGAGGCGACGCAGAGCGCGGTAACGGTCCTTAGCGTGTACTACAACCACTTCGTGGCTGACGTTCTCTGCGCCGACATTCTTGGACCCACAGGTGATCTCGTGCGGATTTTCCATATAGTTGCGGGAGATCCGGGCAACCTCTTTGGGCATGGTAGCGGAAAAAAGAAGGGTCTGCGCCGCATCCGGCACGTCCGACAGAATCGCTTTAATGTCTTCTTCGAAGCCCATGTTGAGCATTTCATCCGCCTCGTCGAGCACGATGTGCTCAATCTTTGTGAAATCAACGCGCTTGCGGCGCAGGATGTCGAGCATACGACCGGGGGTAGCAACAACAACCTGCACGCCACGCTGGAGTGCATCGAGTTGCTGGCGGATGTCGGAGCCGCCATAAACTGCCAGCACGTTGACTTCCGGCATACGAGTGGCATAGCTTTGCAGATCGCGGGCAATCTGCATACACAGCTCGCGAGTCGGGCAAAGAATCAGCGCCTGCGGCGCACGCTGATTGAGCTTAAGCTGCTCAAGAATCGGCAGGCCGAACGCGGCGGTTTTGCCGGTGCCGGTCTGCGCGAGGGCGACCACATCACGGTCGTTTTCGAGCAGGAACGGAATCACTTCCGCCTGCACAGGTGTGGGAGTTTCAAAGCCAAGCTTGGCAATGCCTTCAAGAAGTTCGGGGCGGAGCCCCAAATCGGAGAATTTCATACTATTAACCCAATGTTGTATTGCAGGAACCCAAGTAACCGATCTCCATCCTGCAACTAAACACCGGGGCCTCAAAATTTGAAGCGGGGCGGAAGATGAAGGCAGACGGATAAAAGATCAATCTAAAACTTGCTGTAAAAAACGGGGCTGACTATATTTTGCGTTTCCGTCGGGGCGGTAGCTCAATTGGTAGAGCGCCACGTTCGCAACGTGGAGGTCGGGAGTTCGATCCTCCTCCGCTCCACCATTTCAACCCAGTCATAACAGCACTTTGCTCAAGGTGCTGTTTTTTTTATCTACCTCACAGGGCCAGACTACGGGGGATACTACGGGTTTGGCCGGTTGATTCGCCCTCTTTGTATGAGGGCGTTGCATATCGAAACATCAAACGGAGGTAGAGCATGGGACTGGAAATTCAAAAGAAAAACAACGGGGCGCTTCGCTCAAAATGGTGGTACGGCCGGTTCGCGGTGAATGGGAAATCGAGCTTCGTGAATCTGGGGATCGAAATTAAAGGCCGCGTTCCCAAGTCCTTGAAAAGGCGCGGCGACGATGCGTTTGAGCATTCTCGGATGAAGGCCCATATCAAGCTAGAAGAACTCCTTGCGGAGTCGAACAGTCGTAAGTCCGCTGAGCATCATCTGGAAAAGCTCTATGAGCTTAAGGGCGGGGAACATCTCACGGAGGTGCCGGTGTCCGAAATCGGCGCGCAATGGCTGTTGATTCCGACCCGGCGGGAACGCACGGCCTCATGGGAGAAAACCCAGGGCTCCACGCTGAAGGCTTTCAGCAGCTATATTCAGACGAACCATTCTGCCGCACAGTACATTTCTCAGGTCACCCCGCAAATGGCTCGCGGTTGGCTGCATAGTCTCGAAGTGAAGAGATACGCACCCGCCACTTACAATGACAAGCTGCACCTGTTGAAGGGCTTCTTTGAGCGGATCGGCCACGAATCGGGAGTGGTGCGAAACCCCTTTGCCGGCTGTCAGACAAAAATTAAAAAGACGATGCACCGTCAGCCGTTCTCGCAGGATGAACTAACGGCGATTTTGAAACACTGCGATGCGATCAGCCGTCCGTTGGTTTTGACGGCGATGTGCACGGCCATGCGACGCGGGGACTGCTGCAAACTGAAATGGGAGTCGGTTGATTTGCAAGGCGGGTTCATCTCCGTGAAAACATCGAAGACCGGCGAGATGGCGGAAATCCCGCTCTTCCCCCGGCTCCGTGATGAACTGGAGCACCTGCCCCGTGTCAGTGAGTATGTTTTCCCCGAGGCCGAAGAGATGTACCGCACCAACATCCACGGGCTGTCGTGGCGGTTTAAACAGGCGCTCAAGGATGCCGAGATTAAGGATACGGTTGTGGATCGGAAAGACTCGCGGCGTCGGGCAAACGTGAAGGATTTTCACTCGCTGCGCACAACGTGGATTACGATGGCACTGTCGGCGGGGGTTCCGATGGAGTTGGTTCGACGGGTGACCGGGCACTCCACCGTGGACGTGGTCTTGAAGCACTATTTCCGGCCCGGTCGTGAAGCATTTAGAACGGCACTGGAAACCGCCATGCCCAAGATGCTGACCGGTGGCGGGCAGGAAGAAAAGAAAGCTCCGCAAGATGCCCTGCTCTGGCTTGTTGAGCATAAGGATGAACTTCAAAAGGAAGAATTCGTGGCCAAGGTGGCGAAGATCGCAGAGGGAATGGCCCTTCGACCATGCTCAGGACAGGCGGCGTAA
>Ga0307990_1000373_pt1 | contig 42063 bp, 32 predicted proteins | sample EllFjometagen129_FD_203168 | JGI IMG/M metagenome (GOLD analysis project Ga0307990, IMG submission 203168) | Marine microbial communities from Ellis Fjord, Antarctic Ocean - #129 | ecosystem: Environmental > Aquatic > Marine > Unclassified | place: Southern Ocean | collected 2014-10-08
CTGATAGCTGATTTAGAGCAAGCTCTGAGCGGAATAGCTTAGCAAGGCTTCAAAGTGGTCAATCGTTGAGAAGGGCGGCTAATCACTCACTGAAGTTGGCCTTGCTATCGAGTCTTGTTTTTAGGTAGTTTTCGGTTTTGTGGCTTTTCATTTCAGGTATTGATATTAGCCGCAGAAAAAGAAACAGATGAAGAACCAAGACAGAGAAATATTATCGCGACTTGATGAGCTTCCCTGACCCCATTCTTTCGCGGATTCTTAGTAGCAGAAACACATAATTATTCGTTAGGCCTAATAGAAAAAATGAAAAAATTAAATTGCTGGAGGGTAAAATGATTATTTCATCATCATTAATATGGTTTCTTGTAGGTGTTGCAATTTTAATTGCCGAGTTAGCATTGACAGGGTTTATTTTAATTTTTTTTACGGCTGGATGTTGGATTGTAGCATTAGTTACATGGTTATTTGATATTAATTTAACAGGCCAAATATTAATATTTACAGTGTCATCATTAACTCTGCTTTTTACCCTACGGAAATACAGTCTGAAGATATTCAAAGGGAAAACTCGTGATAGTATTGATGATCTATACACGGATTCGAAGATTGGGAAAACAGCGATTGTTACAAAAACAATAACTCCTAATATGCCTGGTGAAATAAAAGTTATGGGGAGCTTTTGGAGAGCTATTGCAGAAGTGGAAATTGAAGAAGGGCAATCTGTTTTAATAGAAAGTCAAGAGTCCGAGGATGGACTCACTTTTAAGGTTAAACCTGTATAAGGAGGGAAAAATGAACGAGTCATTGATTGTTGTTAGTGTACTAACTGTAATTGTTATTGTCCTATTAATAAAAACAGCCATTGTTGTACCTCAAAGGTTGGAATACATTGTCGAACGACTTGGAAAGTACAACAAGTCTCTTAGCGCAGGTTTCCATATTCTCATCCCTTTCCTTGATAAGGTCGCATACAAACGCTCCCTTAAAGAAGAGGTTATGGACATTCCTTCACAGGATTGCATTACCACCGATAATGTATCCGTTGCAGTCGATGGTATTCTATATTTGCAGGTGATCGACAGTAAACTATCTTGCTACGGCATTGATAACTATAGGGTTGCGGCAAGCCAGCTTGCCCAAACCTCACTACGTTCAGTGATTGGCAAAATTGAACTTGACAGAACATTTGAAGAACGAGACAGTCTAAACCAGCAAGTGGTTTCTGCAATTGATGAAGCAGCTCAGAATTGGGGAGTTAAGGTTTTGCGATATGAGATTAAGGATATAACTCCACCTAAAACCGTAATGGACGCAATGGAAAAACAGATGAAAGCTGAGCGAGAGAAACGTGCTGCCATTGCAACATCTGAGGGTGATAGGCAATCCCGGATAAATCGTGCAGAAGGATTAAAGAAGGAAGCTATCGAGGTATCAGAAGGTGAGAAACAAAAGCGTATTAATGAAGCTGAAGGACAGGCAAAAGAAATCGAACTTGTTACGCATGCAACGGCTGAGGGTATTAAGAAAGTTGCTGAATCTTTAAGCTTGACTGGTGGAGAAACAGCTGCAAATTTAAGAGTCGCTGAAAAATATATAGCAGAGTTTGGAAAACTTGCCAAAGAAAATAATACCATGATAATCCCTGCAAACATGGGAGATATTTCAGCGATGGTTGCAACTGTAATGTCTGTACTCGGACATACAAAACAAGGAAATGAAATTAAGAGCGCATAAGGCAATTTAAGAAGGAAGAAAGGGATCAAATCAACGGTTGACTCTTAGCAGTTTCTTATATCTACAGACCTCGTCATTCTCATTATACAAATGATTGGAGACCTTTATATCCTGCGGGATTGCAAGTCAACTACTATTGGCTAAAGCCGATAGTTTAAGGGACAAAGGCACAGAGTTTTTTAGACGCATTGTTTCTTCTTTGTGCCTTAACCAGATAAAATTATTAAACCAAAGTCTTCGCCTAAAGGCGAGGGTTTTTCTCCCAATCCCCGAGGGGGATAATAAATTGGACATCAGTTCGGTCTGGGTTCAAGGTTTCCAGCTGAAAGCGGGAAACCTTTTAACCTAACTCCTGGGCTGGAAATAGAGGTTTGTGTTCAAAATATTACACCATGATATGCTATAAATTACGATGTCTGATATATCAGATTCTATCCTCTCACACATCGGACATTGTAGTGATTGCTCTTGTAGTAACTGAGCACATAGGCGCCGTCGAACATGACAATCCAGGCGCTGTTTGTATTTTCTTCGAAGGTTGTTGAGGACCAGTAGGACAATTTATCCAAAAACGGAACATCTTTACGTATAGCTGGGCGCAAACTATCGTAAAGGGCGCCTCTATCTAACAGAGTCTCCAGTTCCATAGCAGTAGGTAGACGCCAGTCGTCCTTGTCATTTAGTGAAAGTGATTTTGCATATTCTGTGGCCTCGCTCCAGGACATCTCGCCGGCACATTCATATTGCCATTCAAGCCCGGTCTTTGGATCTGACCAGGTAGGCGTTCTTACTGGCCCAGGTTCGAGGTTGCCTGATGCCCTGTTTTTGAGGTCACTTGAATATTTGATTGACATTTTTTTAAGTCAAGGTTAATGGAATCGTAAAAAGTCGTCACTCCGGTGAAAACCGGAGTCCAGATGGTTTGCAACTGCTTGAAAAGACTGGATTCCGGCTTTCGCCTGCCTGTGCGTCGCACGCAGACAGGCCGGAATGAAAGAAGACGCTTGTTAATCACAGGCTTGTTTTAGACGCCTTAGAAAATTCCTTTGGGTCCCCCCAGACAATACAGTGCGCAGGGCAGGCTAAGCTGCATGCAGGCTCCTCCCCCATTTCGAGCCTCTCATAACAGAGGTCACATTTGACGGCGAGTTTTCGATCCTCATCATACTGCATCGCCCCGTACGGGCAGGCTTCTACACATGCCTTGCACCCGGTACAAAGCTCATCGTTGATGAGCACGATCCCACGCTCGTCTCTGGTGATCGCCTCAACAGGGCACGCATCCCCGCAGGGGGGATCTTCGCAGTGGTGGCAGTAGACGGGGATAAAGAGAGGAGATTTTTCGATGACCCTGATTAATCGTGGCCCTACACCAAGCCCGTGTTCCTGTTTACAGGCCACCTCACAGGCGTGGCAGCCATTACAGTCGTCCTCAAAAAAATGTAAAGATATTTTTCCCATATTTTTCCTCCTATTCATCTTCGCAGGGAGATATGTTGCACAAACAGACCCTCACATTGGTGGAGCCCATATTAGGATCACATGTCTCATAGGCATTATCGGTCAGGATGTTGGCATTAGATATTTTCCAGCCATGTCCCGGGTCTTTTATCTCCGGGTACCACCATCCATGCTCTGAGGTTACCACCCTGGGATCTATGCCGTCATATAGTTTTGCCCGCTGTTTTATACGTCCCCTTGGAGATTCTATGTAAATCCACTGACCGTCCTTGATACCATGTTTTTCGGCGGTCTCAGGGTGTATTTCAGCTATAGGGTCCGGTCTGATTTCCCTCAGCCATGGAATCATTAGACCCGCTGAATGGAAATAGGTAGGGGTCCGGAGCCCTGAATTAAAGATGTAGGGATATTTTTTTGCCACCTCAGGGGTAGAATATGGGCTCTCAGGAACCTCCACATATTTGGGAAGAGGGTCACGACCCCATTTCTCTAAAATAGTCGACCATAGTTCAACTTTTCTAGTAGGGGTGGAAAACCCCCTCTCTTTATATTTATGATAAACATTTTCGCCATGGAGATATCCTTTCTCCTTGAATTCGTCAAAGGTCAGCCCCGAGGGTTCGAGGATATAATCCAGGGCATCTTCTACCGTAGGCCACCATTCCTGACCCATTCGCTTACCGAGCTCCTGGAAGATTTTGTGATCCTGCCACGCCTCCCCAATCTCACAACACTTCTGCCTGGCGAACACATAGCCGTGGCGTTTCCAGTTGTCCGCCACATGATTCTGCTCCAACCATGTGCCTGCCGGCAGGAAGATATCGGCCAGTTCCGCGGTGGGGGTCATGAAATGATCGATGACCACCAGGAATCCAATTTTCTTCAGTGCCTCATAGGCCTCTTTGGCGTTGGCTCTCGTTACCACCGGATTGGTGCCGCATAGCAATCCGGCCTTAAGCTGGTACGGTTCTCCATAAACTATGGAATCCCATGCCTTTTTGGGGTTGATAAAGGCTACCCTGGCGCCGAGTTTAAACTGTTCCCCGCCCAACCTCTTTGTAATCACCTCTTTAGAGAGATCTTTATGACGGCTGAATTCGGCGACTGTCCTTGTAGGCGGGTTCACAAAGAGGGCATTACCTCCCGGGGTGTCCAAATTGCCTGTTATTCCCATTAGCCCGATGGCGGTCCGTGTAAAATCGGTGCAGTTAATGGTCTCTTCCGTGGGCACGCCCCATTGAATAGCCGCCGGTTTTGTAGTGGCATACATCCGTGCGGCCTCTCGGATCAGTTCTTTATCAATCCAGGTAATTTCCTGCACTTTCTCAAGGGGATAATCCTTCATGACCCTTTCCTTAAAGGCATCCCATCCGTGAATATAATTCTCCGTGAAGTCCTTCTCGTAGAGTTCTTCTTCAATTATCACGTGGTGGAATCCGAAGGCAAGGGCGCCATCGGTGCCTGGACGGATCTGAAGCCAAAAGTCTGCCCTTCCGGCATAAAATGATTTCCGGGGATCAATGTTAATAAGCTTGGCCCCATTTTTCAATGCCCTCATGAAATTTTCGCCCTTATATTCGTCTGCATTGGTCCACATGGGGTTGGTGCCCCATATAACAATGCACTTTGGCTCATTAATGTAATAGTCGGCAACCGGCAGGTTTCCGCATGTAATCAGACTGGACGAGACCCTTGAAACATAACAGAAATGTCCGGCAGTCAGGACATTGGGGGTGCCCAACTGATTTGCAAAGCGGTAGAGGTGGCTTTCATAGTCCCTGCCCGTGCCTTGCCCTACGACTATATGTTCCGGCCCGTATTCGTCGACTACTGCCTGGAATTTGGTCGCTATTGTATCGAGCGCCTCCTCCCATGTGATTCGTTCCCATTTTCCACTCAGTTTCTCACCTACCTTCTTCATTGGGTGGAGAATCCTGTCCGGGTGGTAGGCCAATTGGGTGATGGCCAGACCTTTCGCACACATGGTACCATGGCTGATGGGTGAATCGGGGTCCCCCTCCACCTTGATCACCTTGCCGTCTTTTACGTGAGCGATAACGCCGCATGCCCCGTGGCAGCTTCTACAGACAGTTCTAACTTTTTTTACATCTCCCATTGCTCAACTCCTTTCCCTTGTGTTTATTTTTTCTACTTTTTGGCTTATCCAACCGACTGAAGCTTTTTCTCAATGTCTTCCCGCAGGAATTTCTTATCCAATTTTTCTGCGGCAGTATATGGCATGGTATCGATAAATTCAATCCGCTCAGGCAGTTGAAGCACAGAGGCTTTCTGTTCTTTCAAAAAGGAAATAATTTCGTTCGAGGATAGTTGCGTACCAGTTTTAGGCTGGATATAGGCACAAACCCTTTCGCCCATAACAGGATCAGGCATGGGGATAACAGCAACGGCTGCGACATCTTTGTGAAGATTGATGAGCCTCTCGATTTCCGTGGCGCTGATACTCTCACCACCTCGGTTAATCATTTCCTTGATACGGCCGGTGAGCGTGATATAGCCTTTTTCATTGATTGTGGCTACGTCTCCAGTCCTGAAAAATCCGTCCTCAGTGAATGCCTTTTTGTTCTCCTCCGAATTATTATAATAGCCTGTAAATACACCAGGGCCTTTAAGGACCAATTCCCCTTGCGTGTCGGAGGGGAGTTCATTCCCCTCTTTATCAATTATCTTGTATATATCATAAGGGCATGTGGGGCTCCCCACTGTAGTACAGATTGTTTCTAAATAATCAGTGGTCCGTGTGATGGTCGTCATTCCTTCTGTAGCGCCATATCCATTGTAAAATTTCATTTTCAATTTTTTCGTGACATCTTTGACGAGATCAGGATGGCTTGCTCCCCCTGCGCTGTGCATCTTTTTTAAGGAACTCAAATCATGCTTATCAAGATCCCTGTATTGGAGCATCCTTTGTGCCAGTGTGGGGACCCATATAATGGAAGTCACTTTCTCCTTTTCAATTATCGCACAGATATCTTTATCGTCTGTAGAATCCAGAAATATAATCTTTCCAAGCATGATAATACTTCCAATGAAGCCCTTAGTGAATGTTAAGTCATGACCTATCGGACCTGCGAGCAGGTTAATATCCTGATTATTCTGCTCCCACGATTTGGAACAATATTCGATGCCGGTTATGAGACTGTTATGGGTGCGGGGAACAATTTTAGGCGTTCCGGTAGTCCCTCTGGTTGGCCCCATATGGGCTACCTGCATGGGATCTGGCGCTCTGCTGGCAAGACGGGAAAGATTGTGCTCGGTCATTTCAGCCTCCTCGATCAGACTTTCGAGACTTGAAAAGAGCTTATGATTCCTGTCTCCACGGACAGTAATAACATTCTTAAACTCCGGGTTCTTCGTAAGAATATCATTGATAATGGGAACGTAATCTGTTTTTTTGTATTTTGAGGCAACAATCCAGGATGTTGCCCCTGTAAGGCTAATCAGGTTGTTTATTTCTAACTGGCGATATCGATCAATTAACAATACCGGGATAGCTCCAATTTTTTGAAGAGCGAAATAGGCAAAAACGAATTCGTTCCAGTTTGGAAGCTGAACCAGGACCCGATCCAGGGGCTGGATGCCTAAGTCTATCAGTCCTATGGCCAGCTTATTAGTTTTTTCACGAGCCTCCCTATAGGTCAGTCGCGTCTTCCGATCGACAAATGCCTCTTTTTCAGGGTGAATATCTGCGGCCCTGTCAAGGATGTCTCCAAATGTCAATCCTGACCACCACCTACATGAGTTATACTTTTCAGCATCCTCTTTTTTATAGGGTGCACATCCTTCCAAGAAATTCATTATACCTTGTCCTTAATTCTACTAAACAATTAAAGTGATCAAGTGATAGGGATAAGAATCTGCTTTACCTCTCATTCCTTTATATACCACCTATTTTAAAGCCGAAACAGGCTTCAGCGAGGCATTTCCTTATTTTGTCGAGAATCGGATCTCAATTTCTGTGGCTATCTTTTTTAAATACTCAGAATATTGAGTAATAACCTCATCCTTGACTTGTATTCTCAAGCCTACTGCCCAGATAGCAGCGGGGGAATTCCCTATGTTAATGTTTAAAGGAACGGCAAGGGCACGTATGCCTTCAATATACTCTTCCATATCAAAGGCGATACCGTCCTCACGGGTTTTTTGAATCATGGCTTTGTACTCTCGTTTGATCGTGCATGAAAATGGGGTAAATTTTTTTAGCTCATTCGTTGAAAGTATTTCATCGACCTCAGCTTCAGAAAGCTGCGATAGTAATGCCTTCCCCCCGGCTCCTGCAAGCAGAGGGAGCCTCATTCCTGCCTCGGACATTACCCTTATATCAAATGTTGAGTCAACCTTGTCCAAGATTATAGCCCTTAAACCTGATCGGATCCCCAAGAATACCATCATTCTGGTTTTATGGTTGATTTCTTTTAGATAGGGGTGAATTGTATTTATCAATTCGGATCTTCTAATGGCAGAGCGACTCAATGCATACAGTTGAGTGCCGAAATGAAATTTGCTTTTTCCCCTTCTTTCAAGGATTCCCACATCCATGAGTGTGTAGACAATATTGAAAACCGTGCTTCTGTTATAATTGAAGGCCTTGGATATGTCACTGACCCCCATAGGATCCTTAGCCTTTGCCAAAAGATCAAGGATATTGAAACATTTATCTATTGCGGGAACCCTCTTAAATCCAGTTTCCATGATTTATAACCATATATTGCCCTCTATAGAAAACAGTTATTCTCCATATAGGGCAATTAAAAAATTTTGTCAAGAAAAAAGTAATCTGAGTCAAAACTTCTTAAACAGATGAGCCGGCATCAAATAACGTAGGTTTTTACTTTTCCTGTTTTCCAAAATTGCGGCCTTTTATTTTTATGTAGAAAATGTTATCTTCTTTTTTCGTATTGGTTTTGCCACAAAGTCACGAAGACACTAACGCTCTAAAATGATTCATTATTTCTTATGCACAGGAAAAGGCAATATCTGTAAAATTCTTTTGGAATTATTGCCCCTTTTTCTTGTAAGATTTTGAAGTTCATATCTTTCCTTCGTGACTTAGTGCCTTAGTGGCTGAACTGTTACCTTTTTTTCAGTTTTTTACCCTAATGATAATTTTCTTATCTGGATAAAAACAATATGATTCGAAATGTTGTCAATAATACCGGCAGGACCAGGTTTTATTTCATGCATTCCCCATGGATAGATGTAATTAAGTTTCTGTTGCTCTTGATAACTTTAATATGGCTAATATATGAAGGAACAGAGGGAATGGGGTATCACTGGCAATGGCACCGGGTACCTAAATATATTGTCAGCATTGAAAATGGAAAATTTATCATAGGGCCTCTTATCCGTGGGTTGATTATTACCTTTCATATAAGCGGGTGGAGCCTTTTGCTTGCCTTTGTTATTGGATTGACAACTACAGCCTTGCGAATGTCACAATCAATTGTAGGCAGGCTAATTGCTCGAGGCTACATTGAACTTATCCGCAATACACCCCTGCTTGTGCAGTTGTTTTTCCTGTATTTTGTGTTAGCCCCTGCGCTTAATATAAGTCGGTTTTCGTCAGCTGTTTTAGCCCTAAGTTTATTTGAAGGCGCCTATGCCTCAGAAATATTCAGGGCCGGGATTGTCTCTATAAATAGAGGACAGTGGGAGGCGGCCTATAGCCTTGGCATGGGGAAACTCAATGCATTCATGTATGTTGTTTCCCCCCAGGCCATTAGACGCATTCTCCCTCCTTTAACCAATCAGGGAATATCATTGATTAAAGACTCTGCCCTTGTGAGTACAATAGCAATTTATGATTTAACCATGGAGGGGCAGATAATTATAAGCGAGACCTTTCTTACCTTCGAAATATGGTTCACTGTTGCTGCTATATATCTTTTTGTTACTGTTGTGCTGTCCTCTATGACAAACATAATTGAAAAACGTATCCGTATAGTTGAATAGTCACGATTTGGGGTGAATGAAACCTTAACGCCAGGGCTATATATTAAGAAAACTCAGGTATATTGCAACAAAGCCTGCCCTGGCGCGACATTATTGGGATATTGTATATTGGTTATTGATTTTTCAAGGATTTTATATCAAATAACTACTTTGTAAAACCAGGTCTGGGCCAGGGGCGCTAAGCCACAAAGATTATAGAATTATTACATTGATATACCTGCTTGATATGTGGCGTATTGATATTATTGAGTTTCGAATAGATTTAATATAGGAATATAAGAAAGGAGGAAAATTATGAAAAAGATAAGTTTAGTGATGGCCCAGATTTTTATTATTAGTGTTATACTATATGGGTTTGCTACTGTTGCAGCTGCAGGAAAAATACAACAACAATTAGCAGCGGAAAGCACTATTGAGAGAGCGCTCAGGAGGGGTGTTTTACGTGTTGGCATGTCAACATTTGTTCCTTGGGCAATGAAGGATAAGACCGGTAAATTTATTGGTTTTGAAATTGATATAGCAACCAGGCTGGCAAGAGATACAGGGGTAAAGATCAGCGTTGTTCCAACAAAATGGGCAGGAATTATCCCTGCACTTCTTACCGGAAAGTTTGATGTTATTATTGGAGGCATGACTATCCGCCCTGATCGTAACCTGAAGGTAAATTTTACGGTGCCCTATGATTATAGCGGTCAAACAATCTGTGCCCATAAAACCCTGGCTGCCGGCTTTAAGAGTTACAAGGATTTTAACCGTACGGATGTGACTATTGCGGCCCGCCTTGGCTCATCATCAGTTCCGGCAATTAAAAGGCATATGCCAAAGGCAAAATTACATCAATTTGAGGATGAGGCCCAGGCCTACCAAGAGCTTCTAAATGGCAATGTTCATGCTGTTGTAGGGTCCCTTCCTATGCCAGCATATCAGGCCCTGAAATATCCGGACAGACTTTTTGCCCTCACTGAAGCATTTACAAGGGAGCTCATAGGCTTTGCTGTTCGCAAGGGTGATTTTGACACAATAAATTACTTTAACAACTGGATTCGTAATGTAGAAGAAGAGGGCTGGCTGCAGGAACGGCATAATTACTGGTTTAACACCCGTAATTGGGAATCGCTGATAAAATAAATATACAACCTTAAGTTCTATGAAGGCTATATCCATCAATTTATACCCCGGAAGGCCACAAATTGCGATTTTTCAATGGCCCTGAACATCAATATCTGCGTTGTTCAGGCTATCAATAGCTGGCTATTACGAGCCTTCACGCCTTGCTCTTGATGCCCATTGCTCATCGAAAAAAGCGCAATCTATAACCTTCCGGGGTATAGAATATTGTTAGTTGGACAATAATCCTGTAAGATAAATTTTTTTATTGAAAAAAAATAAGATAAAAATCAAACCCCTTGACCTTGTCCTTATACTTATCATTATTGGTATTGGGATTTATATCGCCTATAGATTGAAGGTTGGACTTCATTACAAATGGAACTGGCATGTAATACCTCAGTATATGTGGCGTTACGATGAAGAGAATAACAGGTGGATACCAAACCTGCTTATGGAGGGTCTTTTTACAACCATTCGTTTGAGTATCTGGGGAACAATTCTTGCCGCAATTTTTGGCACCCTCATGGGCCTTTTCAGGGTAAGTAAGAGCCTGTTTTACCGGTTGATTGGCCGCTCATATGTTGAGTTAATACGTAATATGCCGCCCCTTGTTTTGATTCTTATTTTTTACTTTTTTGTAAGCGATCAGATTATGCCTGCCTTAGGGGTGGATGATTTTATTTTTTCCAGTTCAGAAAGAACGAGACAATTTGTTACGATTTTCTTTGCCCCTCCTGCCTACCTTTCCGCCTTTATCTCTGCTGTTGTTTCCCTCGCCATTTTTGAGGGAGCGTATATTACAGAGATTATCCGTTCAGGAATACAGTCTATTGAAAGGGGCCAGTGGGAAGCTGCCTCTGCGCTTGGATTCTCTAAATTACAACAAATGCGATATGTTATTCTGCCCCAGGCAATACAACGAATTTTACCGCCTTTGGCAGGGCAATTTATTTCCCTCATTAAAGATTCTGCTATAGTCTCTGTTATCTCTATCCAAGAGTTAACCTTTCAGGGACTGGAACTGATGGCAGCCACATATCTAACGTTTGAAATATGGATTACAATTACTTTTTTATATTTAATTATTACCCTGACATGTTCTCTTGCTGTGTCAAGATTGGAAATTCGTTTGGCAAGGCATCGAGCATAATAGATGCTTTTAGTCTCCATCTAAAATATTTCCTAAACCTCCTAAAATTGATCCTTCACCCTTACGCCTCCCTCCTCCTGACGGTGCATGTGAGAGTATCCGGTCGGCCATGCGAGAAAAGGGAAGGCTTTGCAAAAGGACTGTCCCTGTTCCGCTGAGTGTGGCGAGAAAGAGTCCTTCGCCTCCGAAAAACATTGATTTAAGACCGCCAACCATTTCAATGTTGTACTCTACCCCTTGAGTGAAGGCGACAAGACAGCCTGTGTCAACCCTGAGTGTTTCATTGTTCAATTCTTTTTTAATCACTGTACCACAGGCATGCACAAAGACCATTCCATCTCCATGAATGTTCTGAAGAATGAATCCTTCACCGCCGAAAAATCCTGTTCCAAGTCTTTTGTTGAATGCTATCCCTAATTTTGTGCCAAGGGCTGCTGCAAGAAAGGCATCTTTCTGGCAAAGCAACTTGCCGCCTACTTTTGACATATCAACAGGTATTATTTTTCCAGGATATGGCGCAGCAAAGGCTACGCGTCTTTTACCTTGGCCTTCATTGGTGAAATGGGTCATGAAAATTGATTCTTGAGTCAGAACCCTCTTTCCTGCGCTTAGCATCTTACCCAGAAAGCCTTCATTTGCATTAGACCCATCACCCATCTTTGCCTCAAACGTGATTCCATTTTCCATGTAGTTCATAGCGCCTGCCTCAGCAATTACAGTTTCACCTGGGTCTAATTCAACTTCTACGATCTGCATATCATGTCCTAATATTTCATAGTCTACCTCTTGGCACTGCATTGTAACACTCCTATCTAAAGTTTGATGAAAGTATTCGACATATGCGGTTAGCTTTTAGTCCCGCCAAAGATAGGCGGGATAAGCTTTTGGATAAAACTGTTTAATATCCTCTTTACCTCATTGATCTGTTGATTAAGTTCTCTAAAATTTCTCATTTCCACCCCTTTTTAATGCTAATGGCTAACCGCACAGGTCGAAAATATTTATCATAAGCCTGAAAGTCCTGCTATCTTTTTCATTAAAATGTTAAGAAACATTGCGGCAGGCATTTCCTTTTCAGCATATATAGGCTTTCCAAAAGTTATTTTCAACTGAGTTCTAAAACCTGTCCTTAAATAGTTAATACCTACAGGGACAAAGGGGACGTTAAACCGGGACAAAATCAATTTAACGATTCCAGTTTGACCGGGGCCAACTTTATTCATATAGTAAGTGCCCTCGGGAAATACTACAACTCCTTCCCCCTGATTCAAGACTTCAATAATTTTAACAAGGGAGCTTCTGCTTTCCATAAGACGTTCCCGATTCAAGGGAATGCCGCCAAGGGAGCTAAAAAACCAGTTAGATAAAAAATTATTAAAAAGCTCATGCTTTGCAATATAGTAGAGCGGTTTGCCTGCAGCAAGACTTAATAGAGGTATATCCTCCCACCTCTGGTGTTTTGGAGAAAGAATGAATCCGCCTTTCTCTGGAATGTTTTCGATGCCATGTGTGGAAATTTTAAAAAAAGGCTGCAGAAACAACCTGCACGCTAATTTTATTACCCAAAGAATTAGATATTTTCTCGATGTCATATATATTTTCCAAAAAATTCGACCTGTGCGGTTAGCTTTTAGTCCCGCCAAAGATAGGCGGGATTAGCTTTTGGATAAAACCGTTCAACATCATCTTTATCTCAGTGATCTGTTGATTAAGTTCTCTAAAATCTCTCATTTCCACCCCTTTTTAATGCTAATCCCGCTCAGGCGGGACTAATGGCTAACTGCACAGTTTTAAAAAACTTAAAATAGCATACACAAATGGCATTTTTCAAACAATTAAACAACAGATGCCCTTGATTGTTTGACCTGTAGAAATATATCACTTGCATTTAAAGTTGTTAAGTGGTTATTGTCTCATTTGGTGGATGAGAGAGAAGCTTTTGCCTAAAAAAGACCAGTCATCCACAACGAAGGCGGGCAAGCCCTCCATAAGACCGCCGGATAGACAATGGAGCCTCGTCCTCCGGCCCATAGGGCCTACGCCCCGGAAGGAGCTGAAGAAAGGCCCATCCTCGTTAAAACAATATTATTTATGCAAGGTTTTCATGCTATCACTCATCAGGACAGGGGAATCTCTTTTTTCGGCCGCAAATATTATGCATCATTTCATGGGGTGCAGATAACATTAAGTATTCTGCCAGGAGGCTGTCCGAGAATAGTAATTTTTTCTCAAATCGAGGAATGCGAAAAAAATTACCGCAGGTATATAGTTGATATTCCGAGGATAATTTTTTGAGCATGACAAAGAGTTGAGGAAAAAGGGCATTCTCGGACAGGCTCCTAGGAAAATTTAAAGGTTATTCTCTTATGGCAATACCATATAAGATACACGGTTATGCTTACCTTTGTATAGAGAAACAAACAAGGATGCCTTAAACACTCTAAGGCTATGTGTGTTGCGGCCATTCAAAAAGAGATTTCCCTGTCCTTAAATAGTGTCAATGGTATTTAATATTTTCATTCCTTGCTTTATGAATTATGAATAATCGAAACCTTTAATCTTTATCACCAAAGGTAAACGAGAGTTGGTTTTACGAAAGGATTATTATGCTGAAACTTATAAAAAACGCAAATGTTTATGCACCTGAGCATATTGGAAAAAAGGATATCTTAATCACTGCTGATAAAATTGCGTATATCCAGGATTGCATTGATATTGGGGGCTCAATTGAAATTGATACCATAGACGCAAATGGCAAAACCTTAGTGCCGGGATTTATAGATTCACATGTTCATATTGTTGGCGGCGGAGGAGAGGGTGGATACAAGACAAGAACACCTGAGATAATGCTCAGTGATATAACTTCAGGGGGTGTAACAACTGTTGTTGGGTGTTTAGGTACTGATGAGACAACAAGGACGTTAACCAATCTGATTGCTAAGGCCAGAGGCCTGGAAGAAGAAGGAATAAGCTGTTATATATTTACAGGCTCATACCATATTCCGGTAAGAACAGTCACAGGCTCGATTCAGGATGATATTATGCTGATTGACAAAATAATAGGCGTTGGTGAAATTGCATTATCGGACCATCGTTCCTCTCAGCCTACAATTGAGGAAATAAAAAAAATTGCAGCAGCCTCAAGGATTGGTGGAATGCTTTCAGGAAAGGCAGGCATTGTAAATATTCATATAGGGGATGGGCCTGGCAAACTCAGTATCTTAGAAGAAATAGCAGACAATACAGAGATCCCAATAACTCAGTTTATTCCTACCCATCTTGGAAGAAATAGGGATCTCTTTAAATCATCAATTCAATATGCAAAAAAAGGAGGTCTCATAGACCTCACAACGAGCACTGGAGAAAATTTTTCTGAACATGGAAACATTAAATGCAGCAAGGCATTAAAGGAGATACTTGACCAGGAAGTACCTATTGAGAGGGTTAGTTTTACGTCTGACGGCCAGGGAAGTTTGCCCGTATTTGATGAACAGGGAGCATTTAAAGGTCTTGATGTGGGTAAAGTTACATCTTTATTTGATGAGGTGAGGGATGCAGTAATTGAAGAGAAAATTCCCTTAGAAACAGCATTGGCCGTAATAACCTCAAATCCTGCAAGAAATCTCAAGTTAACTGAAAAAGGCTCAATACACGTTGGAAAAGATGCTGATTGTGTTATTCTCGATGAAAATCTTGATATAATAACGGTTATTGCAAAGGGCAAAGTTATGATGAGAGACAAAGAGATTATAGTGAAAGGTACATTTGAGGAGTAGTGCAATAAAATCCTTATAACTGTTCATAGGTTCAGAGTTCAGTCAGCCACAAGAACGGCGGATAAAGGTTCAGAGGTTCAAGGTTTATGTCAAACCAGCCTGCCAACTGTCGGGGAGGCCTGAACCTGTGAGCGCATACGACTATATATATAGTTTAAGATATAATAATTATAAAAAACCATTGATTGCATATATTGAAATTATTTTAGGAGAAAGATATGAATTTTGATGAAAAAAATATGAAGAATTGGCTTGTTTCAACACGAAGTGATTTTCACATGCATCCGGAACTGTCAAACAGTGAGATTCAAACAACGAAAAAAATAAAGGAAATACTTGAAGACATCAATGTGGATGTCATCGAAATTGACGGCTCAACAGGTTTAGTCGGGTTGATTCGAGGTAAATCAGACGATAAAACAATTGCCTTGCGGGCGGATATTGATGCCCTGCCTATCCAGGAATTAAATGAAGTGCCTTATAAGTCCAAAAATGATGGAGTTATGCACGCATGTGGCCATGATGCTCACACTACAATTATGCTTGGTGTTGCAAAGTATATCCAGGAATCAGGGCTTTCTAAGGAAATCAAAGGGAACGTAAAATTTTTATTTCAGCCTGCAGAGGAGAACGGCTCTGGAGCAAAAATTATGATTGACAAAGGTGTGCTGGAAAATCCAAAGGTGGACAGCGTCTTTGCCTGTCATGTCTCACCTGATCTCCCTGTAGGAACTGTTGGCGTTAGTAAAACACTGAGTCACGCCTCTGCAGATACATTTAATATTGTTATCAAGGGAAAAGGCGCCCATGGAGGGCGTCCTCATGAAGGGATTGATCCTATCATTGCCGGCACCAGTGTGGTAAGCGCTGTTCAGTCGATAATAAGCCGTAATCTTAAACCTACAGACATTGCAGTTATTACATTTGGTAAATTTGTGGCTGGAAAGGCGGCCAATGTCATACCAGAAGAGGTTTATATAGGGGGCACTATAAGAACCTTTGAAAAAGACGTCAGAGATTTGGCTATTCAAAGAATGAAAGAAATTCTTCAGGGTACTGAAAAAACTTTTCAGGTTACCTGCAGCTTGGAATTTGGAGAAAACCTTCCGCCAAGTGTAAACGACGAAAAGACCTCATCTTTCCTTTATGGTGTTGCTGCAGACGTTCTTGGACCAGATAATGTTCGATATATTCCGCCGGTGACGGGATCAGAAGATTTCGCCTATTTTACTATCGAGAGGCCGAGCGCAATGATCCGCTTAGGCTGCAGAAATGAAGAAAAGGGAATTATCCACATGCTTCATTCCCCGCATTTTGATATAGATGAGGGTGTTCTTTTAACAGGTGTTCGCATATTTACTGAGTCAATCCGGCAATTTCTTGCATGAAACTGATTAGGAGATATTAAGGGGGGCGGATGTCATAATCTTCCCCATGAAACAGATTTCGCATATGGGGGTCTTTGAATGTTTTTCGCATGGGCGAAAGGTCTCTTAAAGATAGTGGGTCGATTTCATTTGTGCATAGGGAAACAAAAGTGTTGACAATAAACTTGATATTCTATAGCGTTTTAATAGACTAATCTCGGAATACCTTATCGGTTGAGTGCAGTTTTGAAAACTTAACTCTAATCAACTACCCGTTTCGAAGAAATTTTGCCTCCACTACTTGGTGTAACTGATGTTGTGAAGAGATTAATTCTATGTTTTTTTTGGAAAATTCACACAAAATTTGTCTGTTTTATTAAGGCTTCATCGGGATATAAATATAAACCAACAGCAAAAAGGAGGAAAAAATGATCAAGAAAATAGTCGTACTATTAGGTATTTTCATATTCTTGGCGTGCGGTATTGCCCTGGCTGACAATCCCAAAATGGGAGGTATGCTGGTCTTTGGCCGTGGTGGCGACAGTGTGGGGCTGGATCCTGCCTACGAGACGGATGGTAACTCATTTATGGTTTGTGACAACATATTCGAGGGCCTGGTCTTTTACAAGGACGAGTCCACCGCTCTCGAACCCGGTCTGGCCACCTCATGGGATATCAGCACGGATGGTAAGACGTATACCTTCCACCTGCGCAAAGGGGTCAGGTTTCACGACGGCACAGCGTTCAACGCCGACGCCGTGGTCTTCTCCATCGGCCGTATGATGAAGGAGCCCAATGTCAAATTCATGGGCAAGGGCTGGAAAATCCCCAAGCAGGAACGGCCCCCCGAGTACTGGCAGATGATGGAGATGGATGGTACAATCGGCTCTATCGAGGCTACTGGTGAGTATACGGTCGTGTTTAAGCTTAAGAGGGTGGAGGCACCCACCCTTAACAACTTGGGCATGGATTTTGCCGACATGATCAGCCCGACTGCCTTTACGAAAAATCCCAAGGAATTCCTGCGCAATCCGGTAGGAACAGGCCCGTATAAATTCGTTAAGTGGATCAGGGATGACAGGATTATCTTGGAGAAAAACAAGGATTACTGGGATACATCCGGCGGACCTTATCTGGATAAGGTTGTGTTTCGGGCCATTCCGGAGAACTCGGTTCGCTTTCTAGAGCTCAAGGGAGGCAATATCCACATTTGCCAGTTTCCCAACCCGGCGGATCTTCCGCTGGCCAGGAAAGACCCCAATCTAAAAATCATCAGCCAGCCGGGCATGAACATCGGATACCTGGGCTTTGGCCTCACCAAGGAGCCCTGGAAGAGTAATGTCCATCTGCGCAGGGCAGTGGCTCATGCCATTAACCGTAAGGCCATTGTAGACAACATCTATCATGGCATGGGCGAGGTCGCAAGAAACTGTATTCCGCCGACCATGTGGGGATACAACACCGACGTACCTGGCTACAAATACGACCCTGAACTGGCAAAGCAGGAACTTGCCAAGGCAGGTTTTCCCGAAGGCAAAGGTCTGCACGAACTTACCCTCTGGTCCATGCCTGTTCCCCGCCCCTATAACCCCGAAGGGTTGAAGGTGGGTATTGCCATGCTCGGAGATCTGGCCAAGATCGGGCTCAAGGCCCGAATCGTCAGCTATGACTGGGGAACCTATTTGAAGCGGCAGCGAGACCAGCCGTCGGATATGGATTTCTTCCAGCTCGGATGGACCGGGGACAACGGAGACCCGGATAATTTCCTGGCCGTGCTTTTCGATGGCCTGGCATCGCCCTCGATCCGGACCCAGTGGAAAAACGAGACTTATCATGCATTGATGCTCGATGGGAAGAAAACCGTTGACCAGGCAAAGCGGACCGCTATCTACAAAAAGGCACAGCAGTTGATGTACGACGAAGTCCCGGTGATCCCCATTGCCCATTCCACAGTCATGTGGCCGGCTGTAAAAAAAGTTGCTAACTTCAAGCTCCATCCCACCGGCTCGGTTCGGCTAAAGAACGTCTGGCTGAAGTAAGAGATCAAACAAAGCCATCTGGGGAGGGGGCAACCCCTCCCCAGCTTCATTATATCACCTAACAGAAGGTTGCCTTATAATCATGTTGAGTTTTATTATCCGGCGAACATTGAGCATTATCCCCACCTTGTTGGGTGTATCGATTGTAATTTTCCTTATGCTGGCCATCACCCCTGGCGACCCGGCCGAGCTACTTTTAGGAGAGCGGGCCACAGAGGAAACGCTGGAGAACATGAGGGAGCACCTCGGGCTCAACGAGCCCCTTTACGTCCAATATGGCATGTTTCTCAAAAGACTGATTAAATTTGATCTGGGCGAGACCATATGGACCCGCCAGAAGGTCTGGGACGAGATCAAGCAACGCTACCCGGCGACCATAGAACTCTCCGTCGCAGCCATGTTTCTAAGCTGTTTTTTCGGCATAATCTTAGGCATCATTTCAGCAACCAAGCAGTATTCCTGGTTCGACTACATGAGTATGATCGCTTCGCTCATCGGTGTGAGTATACCCGTCTTCTGGCTTGGTCTGGTCCTCATGCTCGTTTTCTCTTTATATCTGGGATGGTTTCCCATGTCCGGACGGCTGGGTGTAGACGTTGACATTGAGATCATTACAAATTTTTACGTGCTGGATGCTATCCTGACCCGTAACTGGGCCGGCTTAAGGGATGTGATTTGGCACCTTACTCTGCCGGCCGTCGCCTTGAGTACCATCCCGCTCGCCATCATAGCACGCATGACCCGTTCGTCCATGCTGGAAGTGCTTCGCCAGGATTACATCAAGACAGCCAAGGCCAAAGGACTGGGACAGACTAAGGTAGTACTTAAACATGCACTGAGAAACGGTCTCATCCCCGTTATTACTGTAATCGGTCTCCAGTTCGGCATAATGCTGGGTGCTGCTATTTTAACCGAAACAGTGTTTGCCTGGCCCGGTGTGGGCAAGTGGATTTTTGATGGTGTGGTCAAGCGTGACTACATGGTCATACAGGGAGGGACCATGATTGTGGCTTCCTGTTTTGTTATCGTCAACCTGGTTGTGGACGTGCTTTACGCTGTCATCAACCCCCGTATAAGTGTAAAGTAAATCGGCATGGGGGTGCATTAAAAAATATTATGAAACTCTTCAACATATCAGTCAACCCTGAAGACAGGCACCCAATATTTGATCAGATTGAGAAGCTTTTCCGCAATAAGACCGGTGTAATGGGACTCATCATCATTACCATTTTTGTCCTGTGTGCTTTGCTGGCGCCGTACATAAGCCCACATGATCCGATAGAGAACTCCCTTTACGATCAGCTAAAGCCACCAATATGGTACCCAGGGGGAGCGATGAAAAATATCCTGGGAACCGACGACCTGGGACGCGACATCCTTTCCCGTATTATTTACGGGGCCAGGGTCTCGCTCATGGTGGGTATCGTCAGCGTGGGAATCGCTCTATTTTTCGGTTCCTTTCTGGGGGCCGTTGCGGGCTACTGGAAAGGTTGGTTGGATAGCATCATTATGCGCTTCATGGACATTCTCCTGGCATTTCCACACATCCTGCTGGCCATAGTAATTGTGGCCTACCTGGGTCCGGGTCTGCAAAACGCCATGATGGCCATCGGTATTATCACCATCCCTCGGTTCGCCCGTATTGTTCGTGCCTCTGTCATGGAAGAGTTCGAAAAGGACTATGTCACTGCGGCCAGGGCAGTGGGCGCCAGGAACCGGCGCATCCTCTTTAATACAATCTTTCCAAACTGTATGGCTCCTATTATTGTTCAGGCCTCCTTAGGATTCGGCTCGGCCATACTGGACGCGGCGGGCTTGAGCTTTCTTGGCCTGGGTGCGCAGCCGCCTACCCCGGAGTGGGGCGCCATGATTGCCATGGGACGGTCTATGATCCTGCGGGCCTGGTGGGTCATGACCCTACCGGGTATAGCCATCCTCTTGGGTGTGCTGGGCTTCAACCTGCTGGGTGACGGCCTGCGTGATGCCATGGATCCCAGGTTGAGGGACTAAAAGCATGGGCAACAGTCACCTCTTGGAAATAAGAAATCTTAAGACCTACTTCGATGTCAGAAGGTCTGTACTCAAGGCAGTGGACGATGTCAGTATGTCCATTGAAGCAGGGAAGACTTTGGGCCTGGTGGGCGAATCAGGTTGCGGCAAGAGCGTGACCGCTGAATCAATAATGGGACTTGTTCCTATGCCACCGGGTAGGATCGCCGGGGGGGAAGTCCTCTTCGAGGGTGTCGACCTGCTCCAGTTGCCGGAGTCCAAGATGAAAAAGATCCGGGGAAACCGCATATCTATGATATTCCAGGAGCCCATGACCTCACTCAACCCGGTCTTCACCGTGGGAGATCAGGTAGCCGAGGTCTTCCGCCTCCATCAGGGCCTCTCGCGGCGCGAAACCCGCAACAAGGTCATCGAGATGTTCCACCTGGTAGGAATTCCAGCACCTGAGTCACGCATAACAGACTATCCTCATCAGATGAGTGGCGGTATGCGCCAGAGGGTTGTGATTGCCATGGCTCTTGCATGTAACCCTAAGTTAATGATTGCCGACGAACCGACTACTGCTTTAGATGTGACCATTCAAGCCCAGATTCTCGATTTGATGAACAAACTAAAAGAGGAGACAGGCGCATCTATCCTTTTTATCACGCACGACCTGGGTGTCATTGCTGAGATGGCTCAGAAAGTTACTGTCATGTACGCCGGTAAGGTTATGGAAGAGGCTGATGTTGACACTCTTTTTGCCGAACCCAAACATCCTTATACCATTGGATTGATGCGTTCAATTCCGGTTTTAGGCCGTAAAGAAAAGAGCAGACGGTTAAATACCATTCCTGGAGTAGTGCCATCTTTGTTCAAGTTGTCAAAGGGTTGTCTATTTAATGAACGTTGTACCGAGGTACGGGATGAGTGCAGGTTGTTTGAACCTCCAATTATTGACCTCGGAAATGGTCATATGGTTCGGTGCCATAACTATGCATAATACTAAAGAAAATACCGACGCACCACTTATTGAGATCAGAAACTTAGTGAAGCATTTTCCCATCACTGGGGGAGTGTTTCTTCACCAAATAGCCTCGGTCAAGGCCGTGGACGGTGTTAGTCTGGAAATAAGGTCGGGCGAGACGTTAGGTCTGGTCGGCGAATCAGGATGCGGAAAATCCACCCTTGGACGACTTATCCTGCGGTTGGAGGAGCCTACCAGCGGGGACGTGCTTTTTTGTGGAGAAAGTATCCTCGGATACGGAAGGGAGAAGATGAGAGCTCTTCGCAAACAGATGCAGATTATTTTTCAAGACCCATTCTCCTCGCTCAACCCTCGTAAAAACGTTGCCCATATAGTCGGTGAACCTCTTTTTGTCCACGGAATGACCAGCCGCCAAGAGCGCAATGCGCGGGTATTGGAATTATTTCGCGTGGTGGGGCTCAAGCGGGAGCAAATGCGGCGCTATCCCCACCAGTTTTCTGGTGGACAGCGTCAACGCATAGGTGTGGCCCGGGCGCTGGCCCTCAATCCCAAATTAATTATTTGCGACGAGGCTGTATCGGCTTTAGATGTGTCTATCCAAGCTCAGGTCATAAACCTTCTGCAAGACTTGCAGGAGGAATTTGGCCTGACCTACCTTTTTATTTCGCATGATCTAAGCGTGGTGGAGCACATAAGCGACCGGGTGGCAGTAATGTACCTGGGTAAAATAGTAGAATATGCCGACTCTGATTCGCTTTACAAAACACCTCTCCACCCTTACACCCAGGCACTAATGTCGGCTGCGCCAATTCCCAATCCCAGACGAAAAAGCAAACGCACCGTCCTGCCTGGAGACGTGCCCAGCCCCATTGATCCTCCAACCGGATGTCGCTTTCACACTCGATGTTCCTATGCAATGGCAATATGCAGCAATGATGAACCTCAGCTGAGGGAAGTGAATCGAGGCCACTGGGTGGCCTGCCATTTGCGAAAATGATAAAAAAAATTGGGACATCAAAATTAACTTGATTATTATATAAGTAATGTTACCTTAGACTCATTAGGTTTGTGCCAAAACGTTGAAGTGTTAGACATCCTTCATTTACCGGTTTGCATTTAAAAAGGTATGTATTTTTTGCCTAATTCGGGATGCAGAAACTTGAAACTGGAAACTGGAAATGAGATAACGCATTTTGCATGCTTGTATTTTTCCCAATTTCAAGTTTCAAGTTTCACTGCCAAGATACAAAATTAATAAAGTGTGAACTACTTTTGGCTTGTCATGAAGGATGCCAAGTATTAATTAATAGATTCTATACAGCTATAACCCCTCATTGAAGAGAGGCCGTTGATCATATATGAATACAAGTGAAACAAACAACAAAAATCAGCATTTGTGGATTAAGGAAATCCAGGAAAATGAAGAAGTTAAAGGGAATTACTTAGTTAAAGGTAAGACGATTTCCAAAACAAGACAGGGAAATTCATTTCTTACAATTACCCTAACTGATAGAACAGGATCAGTCGATGGCAAGGTCTGGGACAATGCAGATGAGATTTCATCTCATTTTAAAGAAGGAGATATAGTTAATATAACTGGACTGGCAAACAGTTATAAGAATAAAATTCAAATAAGAATATACGGCTTAAAGAAAGACAAAGGCACTTTTGATCCAAGCATTTTTCAGGAATCTACGACAAAAGACATAGGACAGATGATCTCTGAACTGAAAAAACTGTCCAAACGAATAATGAACAGACATCTCAGGGCGCTCGTTGAATCTTTTTTGACGGATCATCATTTTTTAACACAATTCAAAAAGGCACCGGCAGCCAAATATTTTCATCACAGTTATATTGGGGGGTTGCTTGAACATACATTGTCCGTATCCAAATTAGCTGTATCAATAGCCGAGCATTATCCCGAATTAGATGGTGATCTTTTGTTATCCGGGGCTATACTTCATGATATAGGGAAAACAAAGGAACTCTCTTTTGATTTGAACATAGAGTATACAGATGAGGGAAGGCTTTTGGGGCATATTGTTTTAGGCACTATAATGGTGGAGGAAAAAGTAAAATCCCTTAAAGACTTCCCGGACGAACTGTCTATTCGTCTCAAACACCTTATATTAAGCCATCACGGTGAATTTGACTTTGGATCTCCTAAAAGGCCAAAGTTTTTAGAGGCCTTTGCCCTTCACCTCATAGATGATATGGACGCAAAGATTAGCGGGCTTGGCAGACTCATGAAGGACGACCGTCAGGAAGGGTCATGGACATCTTTTAATAATTTATTTCAAAGATATTTTTTTAAGGGAAATTCAAACCTTGAGATAAAAATTAGTGACAACAAAGAGAACGACAAACAGGCAATGCAGGGATATCTATTCCCTTTGGATTAATCCTAAGACATATCGTAACCCCTTTCTATTTTCTTACAACTGCCATTAATCTGCTTCCAACAATCAGCAGGAATCCTGACAGAAAAAATCCATAAAGTCCAAAGTCACTCAGGCCCATCAGTTTTCCAGACAGCGCTAACCCGCCTCCAGCCACCATGGCCAATATTGCCCCTTCTTTATTGAGCCTTAACCTGTCTTTGTAAAAACCGAGGAGGACTGGGAAGACAAGTCCTGATGTATAAACCGTGTAGCCAAGAAGGAGAGATGAGATAATTCCTTTTACCTTAAGCGCAAGGATTAGTGAAATAATACCAATAAGGGCAATAAAAAATCTGGAGAGCATGAGCAATTTTTTCTCCGTCATATCTGGTTTGAAAATGGGCTTTATTATATCTACTGAAATAATAGTACTGGTAGTTAAAAGGCACGTATCTGCAGAGGACATCATGGCGGAAAGAAGTGCGGCAATAACAATACCATTTAAACCTGTAGGAAAAATGTGATTTATCATTGTTGGAAAGGCGGTCTCAGGATTGATCTGGGGAAATAATACCCGTGCCGACATTCCAATAATAACTATAATGAATGAGAATGGAACTAATGTCAGGGAAGTTATAATAGCGGCTCTTTTAGCAGTCTTTTCGTTTTGGGCGCAAAATAACCTTGAGTAGATGTCTGGCCCAACCACATAGGTTGAGCCGACTAAAAATATGTAAGTAATCAGGGCCTTCCATGTAAAATGCTCGCTAACAGGAAACGAGAAATAGCCTGTTCCAAGGGCTTCTTGCATGGAGGATACCCCTCCTACCTTGTTTAAGCATAGGGGAACAGATACGAGAATTGCGGCGATAATGATAAGTCCCTGTATTGTATCTGTCCGTACAACTGAATGTTGCCCTCCAAGCAATGTGTATGCGGTAAAAACGAACGCAATTATTGTCATTAAAAGAGACGGGGAAATATTCAGGATTATCCCTAATATCTTTCCTGCTGCCACTATCTGGCCTGCGATAATTCCCATCCAGGCTATAACTATCAGGCCTGAGGCAATAAATTTTGCCTCACGTCCATAATGCTTTTCAAGTATTTCCGGTAATGTATAAAGAGAATATCCCCTGACCTTTTCCGCTAAAAATATACCTAACACAAAAAGCCCTATGGCCCCTACAAGAAGCCACCATGCTCCAACTAAACCGTTTTTATACCCAAGCCCGGCCATACCAACAGTGGAAGACCCCCCAATAACCGTTGCAAAAAGGGACCCTGCTATAAGAAACAGGTTGCCTCCCCTGTCAGCGACAAAGAAGCTGTTCACATTTTTTACTACCCTAAAAGACCTGCTTCCTATAAAAATAAGAATCAAAAAATATGTAATAACAATTGCAAAATCCATTGATAAACCTTTCTTCATTTAATGTGAGGAAAAATTAATTCAATAAAACATAAATGTCAAAAGATTAAATGTTAACGATCTCGTAGAAAGCACCAAAATACTGTTTTTCGTCATTCCGTCCCGGATCGGGGTCCGGGATGACGGCCAAGCCGGAATCCAGTCTTTTCAAGCAGTTGCAGACCATCTGAACTCCGGTTTTCACCGGAGTGACGACTTTTTACGAGTGCATTGAATGTCGAGAAATAATTATTGGTCAAACCCTCACCTATCTAACTGCAATATAGCTAATCCGCTTGCTTCTTTCCCATTTTAAGTGTGTAAATTCCCATCCATTGATGGAAATTTCTCTCTTTCTTTCCCCTCCCTTGATGGGAGGGGATTAAGGGGAGGGTGTAATAAGTTGGGATAGGACATATTTTGTGACTGACCATCTGGATTCCGGTTTTCACCGGAATGACTACTTTTTACGAGTGTATTAAATGTTGATGCTCCCGAAATAATTATTACCAAATCTTTCCTTCTTTAACTGCGATATCGTTAATCAGATTATAACTACTCAGGTAGTTAGGTTGAAAACTGAAGGCTGAAGTATTTTAACCAACTCGTAATGATTGAATCAAACCATTTAAAACCTTCTCCGTTTCTATTATTGTAGGTTCAATCAGAGATAAATCATCGTTGAGCAAGAAGCCCAAAAGATTAGATAAACTTATTTGACAATGAAGTTCTCTCAATGACCCGAAAGCTATATAAAGAAAACGAAGGTAATCGGCCTGACTTATCGCGTGCGCATCCCTCAGCGATGTTAGAAGGGATGGAAATCGCTGCCCGCCGCATTTGAGCAGTCAACCCATATAACTCTTCTCTCGGAAACCTTGAGGTTACCCTATAGGCCAATAATGCCAATTCATCAGCCAACCTAAATGCACGGAGTTTCGTGTGACCACGCATGATTTATTCCTATCAGCCTTCTACCTTCAGTCTATCCACCTGGGTGGTAACATCCGATTTAACCTTGACACATAGCAATATTTTCCATACACTTTTTTTTACAAGAAATGAGTTTCTATCAATTGAAAATCCCGCAACGTAAACATATTATAAAAGAATTCAAGGGCCAGGGTGGTAAAGTGGCTGCAGTGTTGCCTATCCATTATCCCAGGGCACTTTTCAGGGCTTTTTCTATCCTGCCTGTTGAGGTCTGGGGTCCCCCTGGAATAGATAGCAGCTATGGCGGGACACACTTGCAGGCCTATATCTGCTCCATTGTACATAATGCGCTGTCATTTTTGAAAACCGGAGGGTTGGATGAGGCTGACTTTATCCTAATTCCACACACCTGTGATTCCCTTCAGGGCTTAGGCAGCGTACTAATCGATTTTGTAAGACCCCCTCAGCAGGTATTAACCCTATATCTGCCGAGGAGTAAGGGGAAAACGGATTATGAATTTCTGGCAAATGAAATTCGGCGCATCTATAATAGACTTTCTGAAATCACAGGCCTGCATCCTGATGATACAGCAATTTTCAAGGCAATCAAGATAGAAGAGAATGCTGATAGAACCCTTGCTGAATTATACAGTAAAAGACAGATGTTCACTTTGGACAATTTGGATTTCTATCGTTTAATACGGACACGTGAATTTTTACCTGCTGAACATTTCATTGATATGGCACAGTCTGTCTTGAGCCTGCTGAATGAAGAAAAATTAAATGGAGTACCCATCATTTTATCCGGGATTGTGCCTGAGCCTATGGAGGTGATGAGCGCATTGAACGAAATGGGAGCTTGTGTGGTAGCTGATGATCTGGCATGTTGTGGTCGTCGGCTGTATCAGTCAGGTAGCAGCACAGATCCATTTCAAAGATTGTCGGAGAACATTTTTTCAGCGGCACCGGACCCTACGCGAGGTGACTCATTGCAGGATCGTATAGATTATTTGAAGGGCCTGGTGAATAAATCCAAGGCAAAAGGGGTCATTTTTTATGATGTGAAGTTTTGTGAACCTGAACTTTTTGATCTTCCTGATTTACGAAAAGCCTTAAAAGGGGAGGGTGTTCCTTCACTGACCCTGGAGGTCGATATTAACGACCCCATATCGAATCAGATGCTCACCCGAATAGAAACATTTATGGAAGTTATTAAATGAACATTGCCAGCCATATTAAATATTTTGTGAATGTGCAAGTCGGCGCAAGGTCTTACATCCGTTTAAAACGCCGGCAAGGTGCACGAAAACCGCGTATTCCGTTGAACTGGAATACCAAATGTCTGGCGCCTCCCCTTAAGATAGATGGCTTAACAAAGGAATTGATTGCCCTCCATTATCTAAGTGGACGTTACGCTGATGGACGAAAATCAGTCGCATGGGTGACTTCCGGCGCGCCGGTGGAAATCCTCCAGGCCCTGGGGTACTATGTCCTTTATCCTGAAAATCATGCTGCAGTGTGCGGTGTAAAGCGCAAGGTAGTTGAGATTGCCGGTGAGGCGGAAAATGCTGGATATTCCCGGGATATATGTTCCTATGCCAGGACGGATATTGGGGCCATGCTATCAGGGAAATCCGCTGTCGGGCAACTTCCTAAACCGGACCTGTTGTTAGCCTGCACCAATATTTGTCAGACCGTTTTACACTGGTACCGTGTACTGGCTCATCATTTTGATATTCCATTAATTACTATTGATACCCCTTTTATATATACGGAAAGCTCTGATGCAGACATTAAATATGTTAAAAGACAATTGGAGGATTCGATTCCTGTTGCTGAGCAGGCTTGCAGTCGCCGGCTTAAGTATAAAAAACTCCAGGATGTGCTCAAAATGAGCAAAGACGCCTCTGAGCTTTGGCTGCAGATAATGCAACGGGGGAGGCACCGGCCCGCTCCTATATCGGCGTTCGACCAATTTATACAGATGGCTCCTATTGTAGAGATGCGCGGAAAATCAGCTACAGTTGATTTTTATGCGGCGCTCCTTCGTGAAGTTGATGAACGTATCGAAAAGGGTATTGGCGCTGTTGTTCATGAACGTAAGCGTCTTCTCTGGGATAACCTCCCAATATGGTACCGCCTGCGTTATCTGGCGGAATATCTTGGCGAACGGGGCATTGCCGTTGTTGCGTCAACGTATACCAATGCCTGGGGAGAACTTGCGCCGTTTATGGATGAAAACAGGCCTATTGAATCAATGGCAAAAACATATATTCACCCGATTCTGAATCGCAGCACCGGAAGTAAATTGGAAACAATGAAAAAAATGAGTGAAGATTTCCATCTAAATGGTGTAATACTTCATTCTGATAGATCCTGTAAACCCTATTCCATCGGGCAGATAGACCAGAGGAATAAATTGATCCGTGAATATGGAATCCCGGCCTTATTGCTGGAAGCAGATCATAATGACCCCCGTTCATTTTCAGAAGAGCAGACTGCTTCAAGGCTGGATGCCTTTGTAGAGATGTTGGAGAATTGATTATGCCTGCTAATCCGGCTGCATTGGGAATAGATGTCGGCTCCACTACGGTTAAGCTAATTGCTGTTGACCGGAATGGTGTCATTCTATGGCACCATCTAAAAACTGCCGAACCACGGGTGGAACCACAGGTGGATAATTTTTTTGAAATGGTGTCAAAGAAATTTGGAGATGTATCAGATATACCTCTCGTAGCTACTGGATACGGAAGGAAACTTGTGCGCCAGGCCGCCAGACAAATTACAGAAATTACCTGCCATGCCAGAGGCGTTTATCAGCAACTTGGTCATGGAGGCACACTTGTGGACATCGGAGGCCAGGACAGTAAGGTTATCATCATCAACAGTTCCGGTCAGGTGGAAGATTTCACCATGAATGATAAATGTGCAGCCGGGACCGGCCGCTTCCTGGAAAGTACCGCAGGGCGATTGCATGTGGATGTAGACCAAATGGGTACAGTTGCGTTAGCTGCACAGGAAGAAGCCCCTATTTCCAGCACTTGTACCGTCTTTGCTGAATCGGAGATTATCTCAAAAATTGCCAATGGGATCGCAGTTGAGACCATTTTAAAGGGTTTGCATCGCTCTCTGATTTCCCGTATTGTAGCCATGATAAGAAGTCTTGGTCTGATCCCGCCCCTTATGCTTTCCGGCGGCGTAGTAAAGAACCCTGCGATTCGTTCCATGCTTTCAGAAGAAACCGGGGAATCCGTCATATTGCCTGAGTTACCGCAGCTAATGGGCGCCTACGGTGCAGCCCTTATGGCATTGTAATTTTTCAATAAGGCAATTCCTATAGCTTCCCCCTTTGAAAAGGGGGATTGAGGGGGATTTTTTCTAAAGCTGCCCGGACTTATTGAGTTACAATTATTACACTCAATGCATTTACTTTCATAGGAATTTTATATTATAATGGTTAACATAAACTTTCTACCTGTGCGGTTAGCCATTAGTCCCGCCTATGCGGGATTAGCATTAAAAAAGGGTGTAAATGAGAGATTTTAGAGAACTTAATCAACAGATCAATGAGGTAAAGAGGATATTGAACAGTTTTATACAAAAGCTAATTATTAATGGCTAAAAGCTAACCGCACAGGTCAAAAACTTTTATGATAGAAAGGAGGCCTGCCATGAGAAAAACGATTTTATCCATTTTTTTGACCATACTATGTATCGTCATGATAAGCATTCCAGCGGCATCTGCCAAGAAACAGGTTACATTTTGGACAACTGAAACAGAAAAGGATCGGTTGGAGATACAGAGGGAGATTGCCGGTAAATTTACGCATAATTCCGGAATAGAAGTCAAGGTGGTTCCAGTGCAGGAGAATTTGCTTGCAGAACGTATCACTGCCGCCTATGCAGCAAAATCACTGCCGGATGTTGTTTTCCATCCCGTTGACTTTACCATTGGGTGGGTGGAGGCTGGAATTTTAGATTATCGCCTTGCGACAGAGGTAATTAAAGATTTAGGCGCTAATACCTTTGGAGCAGGCCCTTTAAAACTTGCACAGGTAAAAGGCGGCTACGCTGCTGTACCTGCAGATGGATGGGGGCAGTTACTGCTCTACCGCAAAGATCTCTTTAAGGAGAAAGGTCTTTCTGCCCCAGTTAGCTGGGATAAAATCCTGAAGGCAGCCGAGGTACTTCACAATCCGCCCTTGATTTGGGGGTTCGAGGCCGGCACTGATCCAGGACAGGTTTATACGCAGCAGGTTTTTGAACACATTGCGTTGTCAAATGGTGTCAGACTCACAGACAGCTCTGGAAAGGTGAATCTCAATACACCGGAGATGGTGCAGACACTTAAGTTCTATAAATCCCTTACTCATTTCACGCCGCCTGGAAACCTTTACTGGTTAAATACAAGGATGGACTATCTTTCAGGACGGGCAGCAATGATTGTATGGTCTCCCTTTATATTGGATGAGCTATCCGGATTGCGAAGGGATCAGCCGGTTATTCCTGATATTTCAAAGGGAGAACAAGGTTTTCTGGCTAAAAATACCGGTTTTGTCACCATGATTCAGGGGCCTAATGGAAGGTCTCAATACGGACAGATAAACTATCTTGGAATCACCATTGACGCAGATAAAAAATCAGCCATGGAGTGGGTAAAATTTCTTTTGAATGATGGATACAATAAATGGTTGAGTATGGCGCCGGAAGGTAAACTGCCTGTACGGAAGGGAACCATTGCTGAGCCCAATAAATTTATAGATGGATGGATGGGGCTCGAGTTCGGGGTGACAACAAGGGCCAGGATATCAGATTTTTATGGAATGAAAGTAGTGAAAACTATTGTAGATGGGGTAGATGGTTTTGATCGTTGGGGGTTTGCCGAGGGAAAGGGCGCCCTAATATCAAAGCTATACAGAACAAAGGTTATTCCCAAAATCTTAAAGCGTTTTCTCGATGGCGAATTAAACGCAGAGGAAACTGCTAAGAGAATGAGCAAACAGGTGAAGGCCCTGGAATAGACCGATGCCTTCAGCCCCATTAACCAATACTAATGAAAGAGGCAATATCAGGAAAGGAGTGCCAACCTTTTTAGAACGTGAATCAAGACTGGCATTCTGGATGTTATTTCCTGCAGTTATCATTGTCCTGGCCTTTGTTATCTTCCCTGTGATCTGGAATCTGTGGTTGAGTTTAAAACCTGTCTCTTTGGCAGATCTTCGAGGAACATCTCTTTTAGACCTTAAGATAGGTCTGGGGAATTTCTATAAGGTATTTAGCGATCCTGACTTTGTGAAGGTCCTTGTGACTACCCTGGTCTATACAATTGCCGGGAGTGCGTTGTCTATATTCTTAGGATTGATTGCAGCGCTGCTGGTTCATGGGGAATTTCCATTTCGGAGTTTATTGAGAGGGCTCTTCATTTTCCCATATATAGCCCCTGTAATAGCTGTAGTGCTTGTTTGGAGTTTTATCCTGGACCCTCAATTAGGGGTTGTGAACTGGTTAGGCATGGAAAAGGGACTATTGGCACAGCCTGTTCCCTTTCTTTCCCAACACTGGTGGGATGTGCATATTCTTGGGCTTAATATACGCATCCCATTGGCCCTCATATCAGTAATATTATTCGAAGGATGGCGTTACTTCCCTTTTGCCTTTTTGTTTATTCTTGCCCGGCTTCAGGCAATTCCGGAGGAGCTCTACAGGGCTGCGCTTATAGACGGGGCAGGGGCCTTTCAGCGTTTTTATCATATTACAATTCCACAACTTTCCACCGTTTTGTCAACACTTTTCCTCTTTAGATTTATCTGGACCTTTAACAAGTTTGATGACATTTTTCTGCTCACAAGGGGAGAGGCCGGGACTAAAGTCCTCAGTATTCTGGTGTATGACTACGCATTTGGGGAATTTAATATAGGGGCAGGGTCTGCTGCAGCAATGGTGCTTTTTGGAATACTAACAATATTTTTGATAATATATTTTTATCTGTTGAACCGGTAAAAAAAATTGAAACAGCGCCATAAGGTAAAGCTATAAGTCAATAATCACCCCTAAAAAGAGTAGCTTGATTTGTGCCCTAAAAGGATCTGTTTTTGATCTCACCACAGAGACACAGAGATCACAGAGAACTTGTTAATTTGATTTTCCGGGAGAAGACGAAAAATCAAAAACATGAATCACTTTATAGAACAGTTGATATTGTACGTATAATACTGTTAGTCATGGGATTATTACATGTAACCTTTATTTATGGCATGCTTTTCTCCAATCGCCGTCTCCTGATTGGATAAAAATTATAATCCCTCTGTGCCCTCAGTATCTCAAGCGAAGCGGGTGGTGAATATTTCACTCGTAACAGTATAGAAATGCTTATGAACGCACTGCATTAAGAGACTTAGAAAGATTAATGAGATTAAAATTGTTTGGAAAAAAAGGAGAGAGAAAAGGAACCATTTGTCAGTTATCTTATGGCGGATAAATGGCGGATAAAAAGAATGGCATTAGAATTTATTGGGTAGAAAGGGCAACAAAGGAGCGACAAAGGGGCGCTAAAGGGGTGCCAAAGAGGCGAGATGACAAGTAGGTTACTTTTAATAAAAAGAAAAGTTACCTGCAGATTTCAGCTAAAATACTATTGCCCAATAACTGCACATATTGCACAGCAATTGAATATTATTTGCACAGTAACGCTGCTATTAAAAGCGCCATAAAGCTCATTTTTTATATGGAACTTGAACAAAAATCGGTTAGTCTGGAGAAATCTCTTAGAGATATTGGATATCATAAAAGAAATCTGTGTCCGAGGCACCTTGACAAGACTTTCAAAGCAGCCGTTGATGAAGGAAATGCATTGAGAATTTAATTTAAAAGGCTTATATGGTATTCATATTAAAGTTATGACTGGATTTTTTTAAATTATGGATGATCCAGGGAAAAAGAACTTAAGGTTCACGATTAAATAGATTGCGCTTGTTTCATCAAGAAAAGTGATAGGGAAAAGATAACATCCGGTTTTATGAATATTCTGCACGAACGTACCGTGGGTCCATTAGTTTTTGGAATCACAATTTGTGAGTCCAAACAATAAAGGGTACAAACAATGGTAAACGAAACAATGCAGATTCCAATTGAAGTAGTCATTAGCAAGATTATTTTCGTTCGCGGCGAAAAGGTTCTGTTAGATCGCGACCTTGCTGAACTTTATGGTGTGGAAACTAAAGTATTAAAACAAGCAGTACGAAGGAATATCAAACGTTTCCCCAATGATTTTATGTTTGAATTGACTAAAGAAGAATTTGAGAATTGGAGGTCACAATTTGTGACCTCCAATGCCGAGAAGATGGGTTTAAGATATAGCCCCATGGCTTTTACAGAACAAGGTGTTGCCATGCTTTCAAGTGTGTTACGAAGCAACCGTGCCATTGAGGTAAACGTTGCAATCATGAGAGCCTTTGTCCAATTAAGAAAGATGATATCATCCCATAAAGAATTGGCACATAAACTTTTGGAACTGGAGCAACGATTAGAAGGTCATGATGAGCAGATTCAGGTTATTTTTGAAGCAATCAAACAATTGATGATGCCGCCGAAAAAATCGAGAAAGAGAATAGGATTTTAATCTCCCGAGAATTCAAAAGAAAAATAAGGATTCACCTGAATGGAGAACTTCACAAATCCAGATACGGGTCTATCCTGACAAATTACTAATAATGAACGAAGGGAAACTTCCGCCTGAAGTTCCTGTGGAAAAATTGAAAACCAACCATTTATCCATACCAAGAAACACACTCCTTGCTAAAATTTTCTATTATGCTGGTTTTATTGAATTCTGGGGACATGGGACCATAAAAATTGTAGAAAACTGCATAGAACAGGGACTACCGGAACCGGATTTTAAAGAAGAAAACGGAGTTATGGCGGTTACTTTTTATAAGGATAAATGGAATGAGGAAAATCTAAAGAAACTCGGGTTGAATGACAGGCAGATTAAGGCGTTGATGTATGTGAAGAAAAGAGGTTTTATCATCAACTCTAAGTACCAAGAAATCAATGATATTGGAAAAACTACAGCGACTGAAGAACTCCGAAAATTAGTTGAGATGAAATTATTGACTGAGCCAACTTCAAAAGGAAGAGGTGCAAAATATGAACTTAAAAATTAATTGACCGGTGATTGGCCGAATTGGCCGCTAAACAACCAGAAATTGGCCGGATGTTCTCACTAATTCTGGCGATTGGTTAGTTATTATGGCGGTTATTAGGCGAATGTCTTAAGGACATAACGGACACGTTCCAGACATTTATCAGACATTGTCATTAATATGAAATGGGCAACAAAGGGGCGAGAAAGGGGCATTAAGGGGGCGCCAAAGAGGCGAGATGACAAGTAGATTATTTTTAGTAAAAAAAAGTTACCTGCAGATTTCAGTTAAAATGCTATTGCCCAATAATTGCGCTGTTGCATAGCAATTGATTACTATTTGCACAGTAAAACTGGAACTTGAACAAAAATAGGTTAGTTTGGAAAGATCCCTTGGAGACATTGGATATCATAAAAGAAATCTGTGTCCGAGGCACCTTGACAAGACTTTCAAAGCAGCCGTTGATGAAGGAAATGCATTGAGAATTTAATTTAAAAGGCTTATATGGTATTCATATTAAAGTTATGACTGGATTTTTTTAAATTATGGATGATCCAGGGAAAAAGAACTTAAGGTTCACGATTAAATAGATTGCGCTTGTTTCATCAAGAAAAGTGATAGGGAAAAGATAACATCCGGTTTTATGAATATTCTGCACGAACGTACCGTGGGAGTCCTACAAAATAAGAATTGTTGATATAAGATTGATTAATTCGTAAACTCACGTTAGATATGATAACAAAGGATATTTATGAACACTGACCTGTCATTTATTACAAACGAAGGAAATCAAAGTCTTAAAGAAAGATTTGAGGTCCTTATTAAAGACACTTTATTCTTTGACTGCCTTGTAGGTTACTTCTATTCCAGTGGATTTTATGCCATCTACCAGTCACTTGAAAACACAGAAAAGATAAGAATTCTTATTGGAATCAGCACAAGCAGACAAACTTTTGAATTATTGGAAAACGTAAAAGAAACCAAACAGCAACAAATTGATTTCTCGCACGCCGAAACCAAGCAGGAAGTTGAAAATCTTGTTCAAAATGAAATGGAGGTTTCCGAGGACAATAGAAACGTTGAACAGGGCGTCAATAAATTCATAGATTGGGTCAGAAGCGGCAAACTGGAAATCAGGGCTTATCCGTCACAGAGTATCCATGCCAAACTCTATATCATGACATTTAAGGAAGGTGACAGAGATACTGGACGAGTTATCACTGGCTCCAGCAATTTCACGCAAGCCGGGCTGGTCGACAATCTTGAATTCAACGTGGAACTGAAAAACAGAAGTGACTATGATTTTGCGAAAAACAACTTTGAGGAATTATGGCGTGATGCTGTAGATGTCAGCCAAAAATATGTTCAGACCATTCAGGACAAGACGTGGTTGACTCAAAATATCACGCCTTATCAGCTATATCTGAAGTTTCTCTACGAATATTTCAAAGATGAACTCAGCCAGACAGATGAGGTATTCATTAAATATCTGCCTCAGGAGTTTTTAAAGCTTGAATATCAGGAACAGGCGGTTTTAAACGCCAAAAAGATACTTTTGGAATACGGCGGCGTTTTTATCTCTGACGTAGTGGGCCTGGGAAAAACATATATTTCAGCAATGTTGGCGGGTCAACTGGACGGCAGAACACTTGTTATCGCCCCGCCGGTACTGTTGGAAAAATCAAATCCCGGTTCCTGGCCAAATGTTTTTTCAGACTTCAGGGTTCCGGCAGATTTTGAATCTATCGGTAAACTGGACAAACTGCTGGATAGGGGATTAGACAAATACACCAATATCATCATCGATGAAGCGCACCGTTTTCGAACAGAAACAACAATATCCTATGAGCAACTGGCAGAAATATGTCGCGGTAAAAGAGTTGCCCTGGTAACGGCAACGCCTTACAACAACACTCCCAAAGATATACTAAGCCTGCTTAAGCTATTTCAGAAAGCCAAAAAAAGCACCATCCCCAATCTGCCAGACCTGGAAGCATTCTTTAACGGCCTGGATAAAAAACTTAAAAATCTGGACAGAAAGAAAGACCACACCGAATACATAAATACTGTAAGAACAAATTCACGAGAAATTCGCGATAAGGTTCTAAAATATTTAATGGTACGCCGCACCAGGCATGAAATTGAAAAATATTTCAGCAAAGACATAAAAGAGCAAAGACTCAAATTCCCGGAAGTTAAAAAACCGGAGCCGCTATTCTACGAACTCAATGATGAAGAAGACGATATCTTCAACAAAACCATCGATCTTATTGCCAATCAATTCAGATACGCGCGTTACATGGCCATGCTTTATTATGTGGGCAAGATTGATCAGCTTGAAGAGCAATCCCAACGGAACATGGGCCGTTTTATGAAAATACTGCTCGTCAAACGCCTTGAAAGCAGTTTCTTTGCATTTAGAAATTCAGTGGACAGATTTCTGCATTCCTACGAGATGTTCATTAAAGAACTGGACAACGGCTATGTGTATGTCAGTAAGAAGCACACCCAAAAAATATTTGAACTTCTGGAAAACGATGATGATGAGGCAGTTCAGCGATTGATAGATGAAGGTAAGGCGGATAAATATGACAGCAAAGATTTCAGAGAAGAACTAAAAAAAGATCTACAGCATGACCATGCCATCCTGATGGAAGTCAAAAAACTTTGGCAGAACGTTAAACGCGACCCGAAACTTCTGAAATTTGTAAACGAACTTTCAAAAAATAAGATTTTGAGAACAAATCATCTTATCATTTTCACGGAATCGAAGGAAACTGCCAATTATTTGTTTAAAAATATAAATGAAAAATATCCAGGCAAGGTTCTTTTGTTTACCGGCGATTCAGGCGAATCTATCCGTGATAAGGTGCTTGAAAACTTTGACGCCAGAGCCCGTCATCCCAAAGAAGACCATCGCATACTTGTCTCTACCGAAGTCCTGTCGGAAGGTGTTAATCTGCATCGTGCCAATGTGGTGATTAATTACGATATCCCATGGAACCCGACAAGAATGATGCAGAGAGTGGGACGTATAAACAGAGTTGATACACCCTTTGACGTCATCCATACCTTCAATTTTTTCCCTACCAAACAATCTAATGATCAGATCAAGTTGAAAGAAGCGGCGGAAGGCAAAATCAACGCATTTTTAACTCTTCTTGGCGGCGATGCAGAACTTTTAACCGAAGGAGAGCCCATAGGTTCACATGAGCTATTTAATCGGTTGATTTCAAAGAAAACACTGGAGGGCGAGGATGAAGCAGAGGATAGCGAGCTCAAATATCTTCAGGTCATCCGGGATATCCGCGAAAATGAACCAGACCTTTTTGAAAAAATCAAACGTCTGCCCAAAAAAGCACGTACAGCAAAACAAAACCATGCTATTGCCGAAGCTCTTATCACCTACTTTCGCCGAGGAAAACTGCAAAAGTTTTTCATGGCGAAGGTTAAGCAAGCAGCCGAAGAACTGGATTTTATGACAGCGGCAGGGTTGCTTGAAAGTGGGCCGGATGAAAAAAAGAAAAAGCTCCCAGGCGAGCTGTATGACCTTTTAGACAGAAACAAGGAAGCCTTCATTATCGCCACAACTGAAGAAATGGCTGAACCCCAGAAAAGAAGAGGACGTGACAGCGCCGCCAATATCCTGCGCTTTCTAAAGGCAACTATGAAAAACATGCAGAAGTTCACAGAAGACCAGGAGCTTTACCTTAAAAAAGTATTGACCCAGATTGAGGAAGGCGGCTTGCCCAAACAAACGGCAAAAAATACATTAAAAGCCCTGGATGCGCTTAAAGATGGACTGGTAAATCCCTTTAAGGTGCTGGCAGTGCTGCAGACCCATATTCCCGAACGGCTTCTGCAAAGCCATTATGCCGAAAAGAACCCGACAGTATTTGGTAAACGTGAAGTGATACTCTCATTATATCTGGCAGGTGAATAAATATGAATAAACAACAGGCGCAAGAAATTATCAAAAACACCTTTGAAAACCCTTTTGATAAGGTGCGCTTTACGACTTTCATCAAAAACTTTCTTAACAGGATTGATGATGCACCTTTTACTTACCAGGGGAATTACATCCCAGATGCCTATAAACCATACATAAAAACCCTGGAGCGCATCGGTAAGTTTAGTGACGGGGAAAATAGTATTGATGTTCTTATAATAACCCTCCTGAAAGAAACCTCCCTTGAACGAGCCCGTACTATGCAGAGAAATTTTATCGCTTGGTACTTAAACGGCAGCCGTGGTGGAGAGATGAAAGACGCTGCGCTTGTTGCCTATGTATCGCCGGATAAAGAGGACTGGCGCTTCTCACTAATTAAAATGGATTACCGTTTTGATGAAAAAGGTAAAGTCAAAGAGGAGTTTACCCCAGCCAGACGCTGGTCCTTTCTGGTGGGAGCGAACGAAAAAAGCCATACTGCCCAAAGCCGTCTTGTTAAAATTTTGGCGGATGATGAATGCCCCCCAACCATGCAAGAGATCGAAAAAGCCTTTGACATTGAAATCGTCACCAAGGAATTTTTCCTCAAATATCGCGAACTTTTCCTTCGCACCAGAGAAGCACTGGATCAGGTGGTAGAAAACAATGTGAAAGTAAGAGATAATTTTGAAGCCAAAGGTGTTGATACGGTCAACTTTGCCAAGAAACTACTAGGGCAGATTATATTCCTTTATTTCCTGCAGAAAAAGGGCTGGTTTGGTGTGGGCCGTGATGATAATTGGGGAACCGGTTCAAAAAAATTCCTGCGTGAATTATATGAAAAAAAACATAGCGACTATAACAATTTCTTTAATGACATCCTGGAGCCGCTATTTTATGAAGCTTTGCGGACTGGTGAAGACCGTAAACATGAAGACTATTATTATAGCAGATTTGACTGCAAGATTCCCTTTTTGAATGGTGGCCTTTTTGACCCTATCGGCAATTACGACTGGGTGCATACCGATATTATCCTTCCGGACAGTCTGTTTTCCAATGAGAATAGAACCAAAGAAGGCGATAACGGCGACGGCATTCTGGACATCTTCGACCGCTACAATTTTACAGTAAAAGAGGATGAGCCCCTGGAAAAAGAAGTAGCAATTGACCCGGAGCTTTTGGGCAAGTCTTATGAAAAATTTAATGCCATCCGCCCGGATAATTATGATGAATTTAAAAAGGCATTAAAGAGCGGAAAAACAGGAGAGGAAAACAAATTCAACAAAAAGTTCGGCGTCTATTACACCCCCCGCGAAATTGTCCATTATATGTGCCAGCAGAGTCTTATAAATTATCTGACAACGGAATTAGAAGGTAAAGCAAAAAAAGAAGCTATTGAATTCTTTATACTTGAGGGTGAAAAGCATATTGAGCATCTCAAAACAGCAAAAGAAAAGAATGAGAAGAATGCAAACTACCAAGGCGATTACAAAGAAAAAAAACATTTTATTGAACTAAAAAAATACGCAAATCAAATTGATACTTCCCTTTCTAAAATAAAAGTATGTGATCCAGCCGTTGGTTCCGGTGCTTTTCCGGTGGGGATGATGGCTGAAATTGTTAAGGCAAGAATGTTTTTTGTTGAAACAGGTTGTTTAGAAAAAAGCTATATAAACTCTCACAAGAAAAAAGTGAAAAGAACTCCCTACAACTTTAAAAGAGATTGTATTGAAAACTCCCTTTACGGTGTTGACATTGATCCCGGCGCTGTGGAGATAGCCAAACTACGGTTGTGGCTGTCGCTGGTGGTAGATGAGGAAAATATAAAGAATATCAAGCCGCTGCCGAACCTGGATTATAAAATTGTCTGTGGGAATTCTCTACTTGGGGTCGAGAAAAATCTGTTTAATTTTAAGCTCTTCAATGAACTGGAAAGACTGAAACCACTGTTTTTCAATGAAACAAATCCCACAAAAAAGCAGGAATACAAAAAGCAGATCGATAAACTGATAAGTGAAATAACGAACGGGCATACGGAATTTGATTTTGAGGTATATTTTTCGGAGGTGTTTCATCAGAAAGGCGGATTTGATGTGGTGATTGCTAATCCACCGTATGTTGGAGAGAAAGGACACAAGGAAATATTTAGGCCAATAGCTGATAGCGAGTTTGGTAGAAAATATTATAACGCGAAAATGGATATATTTTACTTCTTTTTTCACAAGGGTATTGATATTGGAAAATTATCATCCTCAATTTCTTTTATTACTACTAATTATTACGTAACCGCAACAGGGGCGAAAAAACTTCGTTTTGATTTTAAAAATAGAACAACAATTAAAAAATTAATTAATTTTAATGAATTAAATATTTTTGATTCAGCTAAAGGACAACATAATATTATTACAATTCTAGAAAAAAGAATATCTGACGATGTTGCTAAAACTTGCATTACCAAAAGAATTGGTGTGGCTACTTTTAATATATTGAATGAAATATTAACTTGGCAAGATGTAGAATCAAATTATTATAACATTAAGCATAAAAATTTATTTGAGGGCAGTTCTAACTACATTAGAATCAATGGCGTTGAAACAGATTCAAGCAATCCAATTAATGTAGTCTTAAATAAACTTAAGGATTCTCCAAAAAAATTATTAGAGGTAAGTAACATAAATTCTGGATGTGATATTACCATTAGCAGGATAACAAAAAAACATTTAGAAGCATTTGATGGGAATTTTGAATACGGGGATGGTGTTTTTGTTATAAATGACGATGAGTTAAAATCGATTGGATTAAACAATAATGAAAAATTGTTCTTAAAAGATTTTATTAAGAATTCTGATATATACCCATATAGAATAACTTTATCAAAAGATAAACTGATTTATATTAGGTGGGAAGATGATGTTAGAGATTGCCCCAGTTTAAAAAAACATTTGGAGAGATTTAAGAAAATTCTTGTAGACCAAGCTCAAAGATATGAAGAAGACTATCCTTGGTATGCCTTACATAGACCCCGAGATCAGGCAATATTTGAATCAAATGAAAAAATTTTAGTACCTTATCGAAATAAGAGAAATATTTTTGGATATTCTACAAAGAGTGTATACTCCAGTAGGGATGTATTTTTTATTACAAAAATGGATAACCAATATGATCTAAAATTCTTAGTAGGATTACTGAATTCAAAATTACTATATTTGTGGTTATACAACAAAGGAAAAAGAAAAGGCGAAATATTAGAATTATATCACAAACCTCTTTCAGAAATACCTATCAAAGAAATCTCTTCAGAACAACAAAAACCATTCATCCATTTAATCGATCAAATTCTTGCAATAACCAAAGATGATGACTACCTGCAAAATCCCCAAAAACAAGCCAAAGTAAAGGCTATTGAACGAGAAATTGACCAGCTTGTTTACAAACTTTACGGCCTCACCCCGGAAGAGATCAAAATTGTTGAAAGCAGTTAAAAGAGGGAAATATGATAATCGAAAAACTAATAATAGAAAACTATCGGAATTTCAGAAGTTTTGTAGTGAAAATGGGGACATCCTATATTGCCCCTGTCAAGAAAAAAGTTGATAGCGATAAATTGTAGTAAATTCAAAGGGATAAAAATCAGTGTTTTTTTGGATATAGCTCCCCCTTAAGCCCTTAGCAGACTTTTGTT
>Ga0307990_1000374_pt1 | contig 41973 bp, 34 predicted proteins | sample EllFjometagen129_FD_203168 | JGI IMG/M metagenome (GOLD analysis project Ga0307990, IMG submission 203168) | Marine microbial communities from Ellis Fjord, Antarctic Ocean - #129 | ecosystem: Environmental > Aquatic > Marine > Unclassified | place: Southern Ocean | collected 2014-10-08
AACATGGGCATGGGCAACGCGTGGCTCGCAGAGCAAGGGTTAATCAGCCTCAAGGAACAATGGAGCAGAATACATTATCCGGCTACTTAGAGTCGGACGGTGCCTTTCGAACCGCCGGATGCGGACCCGCATGTCCGGTGGTGTGGGGAGGGGGAGCTAAACACTCCCCTTTACCCGATTTGGATTGATTTTCTGCGTACACCATTTTTGTTTTGAAAATCAGATCCGCCACGCTTCTTCTCTGCGGATGCCAAAGGATCAACAGATTGCCCAGTCCGAGTGTTAGGCCATTAAACCAGTCGCGAACCCAGACTCGGAAGAATCTCACCTTTTCATCTCCATGGGATCGCATTTGGATTTTTTTAAACTTCATACCCCAGCTTTGGGTTTTTGTTGCGATCATCCAGCAGACGAATCCCCAATAGAAAGTGTCGATGATAAACTCGATGTCGATGAATGAGATCAGCTTGGTTTCGAGAATGTTTGAACCGGTTAGCTTTTTTAAGGTGTAACCGACAATAAGAAGGGGGATTCCTAAAATTAGACCATCGTTAAACCGGGCTCCGAACCGATCCCAAAATCCAGGGAAAATGTATTTGGTTTCCGAATACTGGGTGGTTGTAGGGTCTAGTTTGCATGAAAGATGAACTTTGCCTCCATCTTCCTTCACTGTCTTTTGGCCAAACTTAAGTGGACCACCACACATTGGGCAATATTTCATATTTTTAAATCCAACAGTTAATTCTATGGAATCGTTCCGTCTAACACCTCTGCAGCTTGATGGAATCGACTCGCACATTTCATTTCTTTAAAATCTGAATGATGTTACCAGAGAAGCATGAAACCCGTCAAGCGAGCTGATGAAATGACAAAGAGCTAGATTTCCTTTTGGGAGCGCTATTGTGAGCAACTAATCGATTTGAACCACACAGGAAAGGAGGGGTCGTATCTCACTAAATGGGCGCAACGCTTTGTCTATTCATTGGAGGGAGTCCGGTTAAAGGCGGTGACGCAATCGGTGATCCGTTGCTGGGTTGAGGAGTTGGACAGAAATGGGAGTTTCGAGGGTTGGCAGCTACATCAAGCGCTGAAAGCGGTGCAGATTCTGATGGAAAAGATGGTCGATTCGGCTGATCGCCCGGCGATTAATTGGGATGAGCTGGGGAGTCTTTGCGAGGAACTGGGAGCGGAGCACGCCACGCTGGCGCGAACCCAAAGCGCGGCGGAAATAGTGGAGAAAAGCCTTTCGAAAGCGGATTGCAGGTTGGATGCGGAGGCGGCAGGACAAGCAAGGCCGGCAGCCATAGGAACTAGCCACAAAAAACACGAAGAGCCACGAAAACAGACCAGGGATTTGCTTTTGTGTTTTTTGTGGCCAACAACGCCCCCGTGTTTCCAATGTTCGGAAACGAAAAGGTGTTCTGATGCATTGGAAAAGGGCAGCTACCGTCAGTCAACCGCCATTTTTTTGACACGATTTCCGGGATGTCGAAAATGGAAGAAAAGAATCCTGTCCATCCTGTAATCTCATGGAGCCCGATTCTTCGGGCCTGTCAAAAAAACTATGCCGCCATGCTATGGCTTTCCAAGGATTGAAACAAAAAAGCCCGGCGGGAGCCGGGCTTTTGATGAGTTGGGATAGGGCTAGTCGCGTTTCCTTTATGCCTATGTGCCGGTTGCCTTTATCACTTTTCTTTTTGATTCCACGCGGCGATGCAGTCGTCGATGGAGAGCTCATAGCGCTCGTTGCAGAACTGGCACTGGATGCTGAGCGGTTTTTTGTTTTTAACAATTTCCATCCGCTCAGCAACGGGCAGGGTGCGCACCACGGAGCTCATCTTTTCTTTGCTGCACGGACACACAAAGCGGGGTGTATTGCACTCTTCCATGTGGAAGCCGTCAAAGCCGGGCTCGTCGGCCACCAGCACCGCGGCGGCTTTTTCCGGGTCGACAGACTGCGCGATCAGCTCGCGGAAGGCGGGGCCGTCCATGCGGGCGCGGACGCGCTCAAAGCGCTCCAGATCGCAGTTAGGCAGAGCTTGAATCATCCAGCCCTGAGCAATGCGGACCGGGTTTTCCGGATCGGGGTTGAAGCCGATCAGGGCGGTCATGCCGGTTTCGACCTGGTCGCTGACGCAGTGATAGAACGCGAGATCCTTAACGACATCGTGCAGGGAAACCGGCGCAGTGCCGGAGTTGGCGATGCGCCCGTTTTCCGATGTCACCACCTGCACATCGCCGATATCGCCGTAGAGCGCGGTCAGATCATCAGCATCGCCGATCTGTGCCGGCGAGATAAAGGAGCGCACGGTGCCGTCCTGTCCGGCGTCGACCACGAGGGTCCGCAGGACTCCTTTATATTTCCAGCAGACGTTCAACCGGTTTTTTTCGGGCAGAATGGCGGCACTCATCAGTGCACCGCTCAGCGCGCGCCCCAGGATATGGGCGGCCGCCGGGTCGCAGTCGTGGCGGAGCACAATCTCGTTGACCGTCTGCGTTGTCACCGCGCAACTGAAGGCGATGTCGAGTCCTTTAAAATGTCCTTTGAAAAGTTGATCACTCATAGCCGCGTATGGACTCACAAAATTGCGGTTTTCTACAAGCGAAAACTCAGGTCCATAACGCCAGTAGAGCCATCAGCACGAACCCGCCGAGGGTCAGTGAGAATTTGGCGGGGCGGTCGCCGGGTTCACCGAACACTTCATCGAGAATATCAACCACCGCGATATAAAGGAAGGTTCCGGCTGCGAGTGAGTCGAAGACGGTTTCGCCCCAGGCGGCGGCGTGGCCAGAGGCTCTGGCGGCGAAAACCGCGCCGAGCCCGATGCCGAGCGGGGTCATGGCGGAAAAGAGCGCAATGAGTCCGCAGAAACGCGGTTTGGGCATGTTGGCTTTGCGTAGGCTCACGCCCAGTGCGAAGGCCGCGGTGCTTTTGTGCGCGAGAATGGCGACCAGCAGAATCAGCGAAGCGGAAAGGGTCTGCTCGAGCCCCAGCGAAAGACCCGCAATGGTGGAGTGCAGCGAAAGAACAAACAGCAGCAGGAACGGATAGAAGGCTTTATTTGTTGAAACGACTTCTTCGGCGTGGCCATGTAGCCAGACCTTTTCGATGGCCAGCACGCTCAGGAAGGCGATCCCACACAGCAGGAGCGGAAGCGGGTAATCCATGTCCGGCGCGGCATTGCTGAAGTTTTCGAGTCCGTCGCCCAGCAGATGGATAAACCCCGCGCCGAGAAAAATGCCGCCGGCGAAGGCGTTTCCCATATCGAGAAGCCGTCGCCCGTGTGCACTCATTCGGATGCGCAGAGGGAGGGTTCCGCCGATGCAGCCACTCACAAATACCAGACAGATCGATAGAATTTTAAAACCGGTCATTGTCATATAAATCCTTCCGTGTTGCCGCGATCGTAGCGTCAACTCCCATGCTGTGCAACTTGCAACCGGCAAGGGTTGTCCGTATCGTTTGCAGTATGAATTTAGAACGCAAGAGCGGCATTCTGCTGCACATTACATCGCTGCCCGGAAAATGGGGCATGGGCGAGTTGGGTCTGGAGGCGCGGAAGTTCGGCGAATTTCTTGCCGCTTCGGGCCAAAAGCTCTGGCAGATTCTGCCGACCAATCCGATCGGCTATGGCTACTCCGCCTATTCGTCGAGCTCGGCCTTTGCTGGAAACCCGCTGCTGATCAGTTTCGACGAGCTGATCGAAGAGGGGCTCCTCACAAAGCGCCACCTCAGCCGTTTTCCGGATTTTGATCCGCACAAAATCGATTTCGCCGCCGTGATCGAAGCGCGTGTGAAAATCCTCAACGGGGTCTGCGGGCGGTTTAAGCCGAACAAGGCGTTCCGCGAGTTTTGCAAGCGCGAGGCGTACTGGCTCGAGGACTACGCGCTGTTTATTACCCTCCGCGAGGCAGAGGACGGCGCACCGTGGCTCGACTGGCCGGAAGACCTGCGCGACCGCGACCCGAAGGCCTTGAAAAAGGCGGCGAAGCTTTATGCCGCCGAAATCCGCCACCATAAAATTCTGCAGTACCTTTTTTCCAGACATTGGAAAAAAATGAAGGAATTTTTCCAAGGGTTGGAAATCGATATCATCGGCGATGTGCCGATTTTTGTGGCGGGCGATTCAGCGGATGTCTGGGCTAACCGCGAGCTGTTTCTTTTGAACGACGACGGCACCCCGTCGGTGGTAGCCGGTGTGCCGCCGGACTATTTTTCTAAAACTGGTCAGCGCTGGGGCAATCCGCTCTACGACTGGACGGCGCATAAGAAAACAAAGTATGCGTGGTGGACCGCCCGCATGCGCCGCATGTTTGAGCTTGTCGATGTGGTGCGCATGGATCACTTCCGCGGCTTCGAGGCACACTGGGAGATTCCGGCAGAGAATCCGACGGCCATCACCGGTACCTGGGTGAAGGGGCCGGCCGGCGATCTTTTCCAATGTTTGGAAAAAACACTGCGAAAACTTCCAACCCTTGGAAAAACGTTTCGCTTGAAGAACCATATCATCGCTGAAGACCTCGGGGTGATTACCAAAGAGGTGGATGCGCTGCGCGAAAAATTCGGTTTTCCCGGTATGACGGTGCTTCAGTTCCGCTTTGGCGCGGAGGATATGCGCAAAGCGGGCTACGTGCCGGAGGGCAAAGAGGACCGCGTGGTCTACACCGGAACGCATGATAACGAGACGACGAAAGCGTGGTTTAAGCATCTTGACGAGGAGTCGCGGCACCGGGTTCGCAAAACTCTGCACACGCACGGCGAGCATATTCACCACGATCTCACGGAGCTGGCGATGCGCTCGCCCGCGCGCTGGGCCATCCTGCCGCTGCAGGATGTCCTCGGCAAAGGACGGCGCATGAACAGGCCCGGCACAACAACCGGGAATTGGGATTGGCGTGTTTCGGAGGATATGCTAACCACAGGAATCAGTGGATATTTACGAGAGATGACAGAGCGCAACGCGCGATAGGGAGAAGAGTATGGCAGCAACAAATATAGTTGAGCAGGTGATTGTTAGCGCGGAAGAGGTTGTGGTCAATTCCGGCTGGGACTGGTTTTGGATGATTCTGATCATTCTCGCTGGGTTTGTGGCCGGAAAACTGCTGAAGGTGTTTGCCGAAAAAACCGCTCAAAAAGCCCAGCTTGAAGACGGCGCGTTCCACGCGACGATGCTGGCGCTGATGTCCCGCACCGTGATGTTTCCCGTTGCGACACTGGGCGTCTGTCTGTCGCTCAAACTGTGGGCTTTGTCTGCGAAGATGGCTGTGTTGCGCGACGACGTGGTCGGAGTGCTGCTGACTATTATGGTGACGTATGTGATTTATCAGCTCGTTGAACTGATGGATTACTGGATGAAGCGTCTAACGGCGAAAACCGACACCACGCTCGATGACATGCTAGTGCCGATGGTTCGAAAAACCCTGCGCACCGTGATTGTGCTGCTCGGGCTGGTTCAAATTGCCCAACAGCTGAGCGATAAACCGATTACCTCCATTCTGGCCGGTCTCGGGGTCGGGGGTTTGGCCGTCGCGCTCGCCGCGCAGGACACCATTAAAAACTTTTTTGGCTCCCTGGTTATTTTTGCGGATCATCCCTTTCAGCTGGGCGAACGGATTGTGGTAAATGGCGAAGACGGAACGGTGGAAGAGGTGGGCATGCGCTCGACGCGTATCCGCACGCTCGACGGCCATCTGGTGACCGTGCCCAACGGAGAGCTGGCTAATCAGATGATCCGCAATATCAGCAAGCGCCCTTACATCAAGCGAGTGGCCAACATCACGGTCACCTACGACACACCGCCGGAAAAAGTGGAGCGCGCGATCGCCATCATCAAAGAGATTCTCGATGCGCATAATGAAAAAATGCATCCCGATTTTCCGGCGCGCGTTTATTTCAACGATTTCAACGCGGCTTCGCTCAACATTCTGGTGATCTACTGGTTCGCACCGCCGAATTACTGGGACTTTCTTGACTTTGATCAGGTCTTTAACCTGGAGGTGCTACGGCGCTTCAACGAAGAGGGAATTGAGTTTGCCTTCCCGACCCAGACGCTTTATCTGGCGGGCGATCCGTCACGGCCGCTGAACCTCGGCGAGCGGAACTGAGGACAGCTCAATCAGATCGGATAAAACCAAGAGGGCCTCATCGAGAGTGGGGTCCTCTTTTTTCTCCTCATCCGCGACGACCTGTTCGAGAACGTTCGTTGTCGATTTGATTTCAACTTCGCCGACCTCATTCGTAAACGAGTCGAGTTGTGTGACGGGCTTATTTTTTGTCACACCCGTATTCATGGCGAATAAATCTTCCATTTCCTGTTCGGCCAGGATTTCTTTGACCCGCTCGGAGAGTTGGAGCGAAACCTGTGGATTTTCCATCCGTTCGCGGAGCCGCTCGCGACGGGCGAGGAAGCTGGTAAATGACGGGTTGTCCACCATTCGGGTTGCGGAGCGCGCATGAAGCTCCGGCAGGAAGGGTTTTACCGAATTGCGCCACTCCCGGAAGTACGCATCGTTGACCCGTGTCCACGGCAGGGCGTTAGGCAGAAACTCTTCGCCGATTTCCAATGTGTCGTACAGCGACGGCAGGATGACGTCCGGCGTTACACCGCGTAACTGGGTCGAGCCGCCTTTGATGCGATAGAAGCTGGCGGTGGTTACCTTGAGCGAGCCGAGATCATCGGTCAGCCGCGAGAGCGGCAGAACGGTCTGCACGGTTCCTTTGCCGTGTGTTTTGCTGTCGCCTACAATCACCGCGCGGCCGTAATCCTGCAGGGCGGCGGCGACAATCTCGGAGGCGGAGGCGCTGATGCGGTTGACCAACACCACCAGCGGGTCGCGGTAGACGGTGGTTGGGTCGCCGTCGGGCAGCACGGCCACGCCGCGCTGGTTGCGCACCTGCACCACCGGGCCGAAGGGAATGAACAGGCCGGTAATGTCGATGGCTTCGGGCAGTGAGCCGCCGCCGTCGTTGCGCAGATCGAGAATAAGGCCGTCCACGTTATTGGTGGAAAAACTTTTCAAAATGGTGCGTATATCTGTGGAGGCTCGGCGGGCGTCGTCGTCGCCGTTGTGGGCGGCCGTGAAGTCTGCATAGAATTCGGGCAGGGTGACCACGCCGAGGCGGTGCGGCAATGCGTTGGTGCCGATGGCGTCATAGACTTCGCCGCTGGCGGCACTTTCCTCCAGCTTCACTTTCGCGCGGACAAGATCGATCTTTTTGGTGATGGTGCCAGTTTTATCCTCGGCGGGAATAATGGTGAGCACCACTTTGGTTCCGATTTCGCCGCGGATCAGTCGGACGGCTTTGCTCAGCGGCCAGAACAATATGTTGACGGACTTTTTGTTGTCCTGCGCGACGGCGATAATTTTATCGCCCATTTTTAAGCGCCCGTCTGCTTCGGCGGGACCGCCAGGAATGATTCGGGTGATTTTCGCCGCGCCGTCCACGCTCTGAAGCATCGCGCCGATACCGACCAGCGACAGGCTCATGTGAATGTCGAAATCTTCAACACCCCGCGGGGAGAGGTAGGCGCTGTGCGGGTCGTAGCTCTGGGTGAATGCGCTTAAGTAACGTTCCAGAATGTTTTCGCGGTCAAAGTTGTTTTCGATCATCAGCTGATACTGCTTGTAGCGTTCGCGAACAAATTCCTCGGGCGAAAGGACGTCCTCCGCGTCCTCGTCCGGCTCTATGGCATCGTCGCCGTCGGGAGCAGGCACTTCGAGCATGGCAACGCGGCCGACATATTCATTTTTAATTTTTTTGCGCCACAGTTCGTCCCATTTCGCCTGTCCATCGGGCCAGGGCTCTTTCTCGCGCTTCCAGCGGTAGGTTTCATCGATCGTCAGATCAAACCCGTTGTCGAGTAGCTGGTTGGCATACGCTACGCGGTCAGTGGCGCGCTCTTTGAAGCGCTCAAACACGGTCTGCGCGAACTCGATGTCGCCTTTTTTGACCAGATCGTCGAGCTCGGTGGCCTGCAGCTGAAATTCCCGAATATCGGAGGCGAGGAAAAACGTGTGGTCGAAGTCGAGCGAGTCGATGAACAGGACCAGCGCGTTGGTGGCGATGGAGTCGTCGAACGCCGATCGGTTGAGGTGGGCGTGGGGCAGGCGGTCCGCCACCCGGGAGGCGATTCTTGCGAACGGCAACGACTTTTTTTCCACGTTCGGAGCGGCGGTCTTCGACTCGAGCTCTTTTCCGCAGGAACAGAGCAGGGCGGGAGCCAGTAAAAACAACAGAACTATTTTTTTCGCGCGCATAATAGTCGCAAATTGTAGCAGACACGCAGTTCGAAACAAGCGCTCCCTGCGGCAGTTTACCCCGTTTTTTGGTTTCAGCCGTCGCCGCTTCTGGCTAGGATGTGCCGCTCAATTTCAACCGGAGAAACTTTATGAGTGAAAAACTGAACCAGCGCCCCGAATGGACTGAACTTTCCGACCATTGGAAAAAAACCGAAGCTTTGCAGTTGCGTGATCTGTTTGCCGACGACCCGCAGCGTGCCGAAACCCTTTCGCTAACCGCCTGCGATCTCTTTTTGGACTACTCCAAAAACCGCATCACCGCCGAAACGGTTGAAAAGCTTGTCGCACTGGCTGAAGCCACCGGACTGGCCGGCAACATCGAAGCGATGTTCACCGGAGAAAAAATCAACCGCACCGAAGACCGCGCTGTGCTCCACACTGCGCTGCGTTCGCCGCGCGACGCCGACGTATTCGTTGATGGCGAGAACGCCATCCCCGCCGTGCACGATGTGCTCGACCGCATGGCCGCGTTCTGCGACTCCATCCGCTCCGGCGAGTGGAAAGGCTACACGGGCAAGCCGATCAAAAATATCGTGAACATCGGTATCGGCGGATCCGACCTCGGCCCGGTGATGGCGTATGAGGCACTCAAGCCGTACACCCAGCGCAACCTGAACATCCTGTTTGTTTCCAACGTCGACGGCACGCACATCGTCGAAGCCGTGCGCGATCTCGACCCGGAAGAAACCCTCTTTATCGTCGCGTCCAAAACCTTCACCACACAGGAAACCATGACCAACGCGCAGAGCGCGAAAGACTGGACGCTGAAAACGCTGAAGGATGAAGCCGCTGTCGCGAAACATTTCGTGGCGCTCTCTACCAATGCCGATGCTGTTTCTGAGTTTGGAATCGACACGGCCAATATGTTCGGCTTCTGGGACTGGGTTGGCGGCCGCTACTCGCTTTGCTCCGCCATCGGCCTGCCGGTGATGATCGCCATCGGCCCGGACAACTTTCGCGAAATGCTGGCTGGGTTCCACGCCATGGACAGCCACTTCCGCACAACGCCGTTTGCGGAAAATATGCCCGTCCTCCTCGCGCTGCTCGGCATCTGGTACAACAACTTCTTCGATGCCGCCACCCACGCCATTTTGCCGTACGACCAGTATCTCAGCCGGTTCGCCGCCTACTTTCAGCAGGGCGACATGGAATCCAACGGCAAGCAGATCACGCAAGACGGCGAAAAAGTCGACTGGCAGACCGGCCCGGTCATCTGGGGTGAGCCCGGAACCAACGGCCAGCACGCCTTCTATCAGCTGATCCATCAGGGCACCAAACTGATCCCATGCGACTTCATCGGTTTTGCCAAATCGCAGAATCCGCTTGGCGACCACCATGCTAAGCTCATGGCCAACTTTTTTGCGCAGACCGAGGCGCTCGCCTTCGGCAAAACCGCCGAAGAGCTGATTGCCGAAGGAACCCCGGCCGAACTCGTGCCGCACAAAACCTTCGCAGGCAATCGCCCGACCAACAGCATCATGGCCAAAAAACTTACGCCGGCGGTGCTCGGTCAGCTCATTGCCCTCTACGAACAAAAAATCTTCGTACAGGGAATGATCTGGGACATTTTCTCCTTCGATCAGTGGGGCGTGCAGCTCGGTAAAGTCCTGGCCTCCGCCATCCTGCCGGAACTGCAGAGCGACTCCGAACTCAAGCACGACAGCTCCACCAACCAGTTGATGGAATACTTCCGCACCAACCGCTAACGGGACTTACTCGATTCTCTACGTGGCGTCTGCTTGAACCCGATGGAGACTTTTGTTTTCCAATGGTTGGAACTTTTCGGTAAAAATTTTCCGAGGTTTGGAAAAAATGAAACGAAAAGTTCCAGACCTTGGAAGCTGGAGGTTTTCGTGGATCGGATTCTTGAAAAAGAGCGGCGGGAGATGGCGATCGAGTTAGGGAAGTTCGGCAATCCGGATGCGCTGCTCGAGCTGATTGAACTGACGGATGCTCAGCGGCTAGTGTCCGGCGGCTCGCCGCTTCGGCTATCGGTAAGTTGGCCGGTTTGGTAGATGCGAAGTCTGCCATTCAGGCACTTGATTTCGCAGGCATCACGTATCGCTATGATGAACGGTTTCGTATTCTCGACGGCTACGCCTCCGTCCCGACTTCTATCTGCCCGAATTCGACGTCTATATTGAATACTGGGGCATGGACACAGCCGACTATAAAATTGGCATGCTCAAAAAAAAGCTCTATCAACAGCAGGGCAAAAAACTCATCTCGCTTTATCCGGCCGACAAGCCGCGCATTAAAGAGCTGCTTTTGAAAAAGCTCGAACTGTTGAAGTAAAAACGACAACCTCGATTTTGCTTCGTTGTCTTTGAAGAAGAATTTGATGGAAAAGATATGGCCGTAAATTTAGCAGAGTTGATTTTGATCGGGTTGCTGGTCGACTGGGTGTTCCGAATGTGCCGGTTGCCGGGGCTGATCGGAATGCTTTTGCTCGGCGTGGTGGTGGGGCCGTGTGTGCTGAATGTGCTGGCACCGGACTTTCTAGCGGCGTCGGGCGATCTTCGCCTGATGGCGCTGATTGTGATTCTGCTGCGAGCCGGTTTCGAGCTGAGTCACGAGGCGCTGGCCAAAGCCGGTTGGCGCACCCTGTTGCTTTCCTTTATTCCCGGCATTTTTGAGGGAACGGCGGTGACGCTGCTGGGTCCGCGTTTTCTGCCGCTGACAACGATGGAGGCCGCGCTGCTCGGCTTTATTCTGGCCGCGGTTTCGCCAGCCGTGGTGGTGCCGCTGATGATTCATTTTATTAAGGGAAAACGCGGCGCGAAAAAGGCGATCCCAACGATGGTGCTGGCCGCCGCGTCGCTCGACGATGTGTTTGCGATTACGATTTTTTCAATTCTGCTCGGGATCTACAGCGGGCATGCGGTGAGCATCGGCGGTGCGCTGGCGGGGATTCCGATTTCAATTCTGCTCGGGATCGGTGCCGGGTTTTTATCCGGCTGGATTCTGTTGAAGCTGTTTGAGCGCTTTAATCCGCGCGCCACAAAGCGGACGCTGATTGTGCTCGGCGTTTCCATTCTGCTGGTTCGTGCTCAACAACTGCTCGGAAATCATGTGCCGTTCGCCGCGTTGCTGGCCGTGATGGCGATGGGCTTCCTGATTCTGGAAAAACGCGAGCATGTGGCGCATGAGCTTTCTTCCAAGCTTGGGAAAATCTGGGTGCTCGCCTCGATTCTGCTGTTTACGCTGGTTGGCGCACAGGTGGATGTTTCCGTCGTGCTTGATGCCGGTCTGGCCGGGTTAGGGCTGGTCGGGTGCGGGTTGGTGATCCGTAGTATCGGCGTGCTGCTTTGTCTGATCGGCAGTCCGCTCAACCGGGGTGAACGCCTGTTTACGGTTGTGGCGTACTGGCCGAAGGCGACGGTACAGGCCGCCATCGGTGCGGTTCCGCTGGGCGTGATGGTTCAAATGGGTCGCGATCCCGCGCCGGGGCACATTATTCTGGCGGTGGCGGTTTTGAGTATTTTGTTTACCGCGCCGCTTGGCGCCGCCGCCACCGCCTGGGCGGGCCGGCGCTTTCTTTCCGTTGACGAATCCGAGCACGCCGCGTTGGATGCGGCGAGGGAGAGTAACGAGTAATTTAGAGCCGGGATGCTGATGTTTTCCTATGTTACGCATTACGGAAACCGTATTCTGTGTTGTATTCAACGCCCATTCTGGAATAATCGCAGGCCAGTTTAAGAGGAGTCCTATGGAAAATTTTACACCGAGAGCACAACGTGTGCTGCACCTGGCCCGCAAAGAGGCGGAGCAGTTCAGTCATAATTATGTGGGCACCGAGCACATCCTGCTTGGACTGGTTGCGCTGGGAAGCGGCGTGGCTGTCAGTGCGTTGCAGTCGATGGGGGTCGACCTTCAGGGTCTGCGACTGGAAGTTGAAAAAGCGGTTGGTGCGGGCGGTGGTACAAAGATGAGCGGCAATATTCCGTTCACACCGCGCGCCAAGAAGGTGCTCGCGCTGGCAACTAGCGAGGCCCGCTCGCTCAGCCACAGCTATGTTGGCACCGAACACATTCTGCTCGGCCTGCTTCGCGAGGGCGAAGGAATCGCCGCGCGCGTTCTCGAAAACATGGGCGTCGACCTCGAAGAGGCGCGCGAAGAAATTATGGCGATGCTCGACCCGGATTATGACAGCTCCATGCAGGCTGAAGAAGAAGAGGCGCCTCCGTATGGTACGCAGCCGCAGCAGAGCGCTGATGGAAAGGAAGCCAAGACTCCGGCGTTGAAGGCGTTTGGCCGCGATCTGACCGAAATGGCGAGAAAAGACGAGCTCGATCCGGTGATCGGCCGCCAGGATGAGATTGAACGCGTGATCCAGATTCTCTGTCGTCGCACGAAAAACAACCCCGTTTTGCTCGGGGAGGCCGGTGTGGGTAAAACCGCGATCGCCGAAGGACTCGCTCAGGCCATTTCAGATGGCACGATTCCTCAGATTCTGGCCGGTAAAAAAGTGATTACGCTCGACCTCGCGCTGATGGTTGCCGGCACCAAATACCGCGGCCAGTTCGAAGAACGGATCAAAGCGGTGATGGATGAGATCAAGAAAACCGGCAATGTGCTGCTATTTTTGGACGAGATGCACACGATCGTTGGTGCCGGTTCGGCTGAAGGCACGATGGACGCGGCCAATATCATCAAGCCGGCGCTTTCCCGCGGCGAGCTGCAGTGCATCGGTGCCACCACACTTAATGAATACCGCAAATCGATTGAAAAAGACGCCGCACTCGAACGCCGTTTCCAGAGCGTGATCGTCAAAGAGCCGACCATTGAGGAAACCATACTGATCCTTAAGGGTCTGCGGATAAAATATGAAGAGCATCATCATGCAAAAATCACCGACGCCGCGCTTGAGGCCGCCGCCAAGCTGGCTGCGCGCTACCTGCCGGACCGTTTCCTGCCGGATAAAGCGATCGACCTGATCGACGAAGCCGGTGCGCGTGGTCATATAGCCAATATGGTGAAGCCGCCAGAATTCCAAGAAATCCGCGCCCGCCTCAAGCAGGCGCAGGATCAGAAAGATATCGCGATCCGTGAGCAGAATTTTGAGGATGCTGCGGCGCACCGCGACGCGGAGCGCAAAGCCAAAGATGAGTTCGACGCGGCCAAACAAGCCTGGGCAGCTAAGCAGGAGGAAAACATCTCGATTGTGGATGAAGAGGATATCCGCGTGGTCGTTTCCAAATGGACCGGCGTGCCGGTTGATAAAATGGGCGAGAAGGCTCTCGCCAAACTGCTGAAGATGGAAGAGCAAATCGAAAAGATCGTGATCGGTCAGAACGAGGCGGTTTCGGCAATCAGCCGCGCGCTACGTCGTTCGCGCGCCGAACTAAAAGATCCGCGCCGTCCGATCGGCTCCTTCGCCTTCCTCGGACCGACCGGTGTTGGGAAAACCATGCTCGCCAAAGAGCTGGCGCGCTTTATGTTCGACGACCCCGATGCGTTGATTCAGATCGACATGTCTGAGTACATGGAAAAATTTTCCGCGTCGCGTCTGGTTGGCTCCCCCCCCGGCTATGTCGGTCACGAAGAGGGTGGACAGCTCACGGAGCGTGTTCGCCGCCGTCCGTACTCGGTTGTGCTGTTCGATGAGATCGAAAAAGCGCATCCCGACGTGATGCATATGATGCTTCAGATTCTTGAAGAGGGCCGTCTGACTGACAGCCTCGGCCGCAGTGTCGATTTCCGCAACACCATCGTCATCATGACGTCCAATGTCGGTGCTAGCCACGTGTCCAAAGGTGGGCTTGGGTTCTCTCCCGACAGCGCCGAGGACGGTTATGACAAGCTGAAAAAAATAATGATGGACGCCTGTAAAGACACCTTTAAGCCCGAACTGGTCAACCGGCTCGATGACATCATCGTCTTCCGTCAGCTGAGTGTGAAAGACATTCGAGTTATCCTCAATCTCGAGATTAGCCGGGTGCAGGAGCGGGTTGAAGCACGCAAAATCAAACTGACGGTCGCGCCGAAAGCCAAGGAGTTCTTGATCCAGAAAGGGTTCGATAAAGCCTACGGCGCGCGCCAACTGCGCCGGGCGGTTGAGCGGCAGCTTGAGGATCCGATGGCTGAGGCAATTCTGCGCGGTGAAATAGAGCCGGGTAAGCCGGTCAGCGTTCGCGCCGGCAAAGACGGCCTGACGTTCGTGCAGTAATTCACTCAGGCTTGCGTGCGTATCGATTCAGGATGGCCAAGAGCTCTTCTTTTCGAATGGGCTTGGATAGATAGTCATCCATACCTGCCGCAATGAATGTTTCCCGATCGCCTTTCATGGCATGTGCCGTCAGTGCGATAATCGGAATGGGCAGGTTGTGTTTTCTTATGACTTCAGTTGCCTTTAGCCCGTCCATGATCGGCATTTGAATATCCATAAACACGATATCGCAGATGGGCTGTTCGCTGTGCGGGGCAGTCGGACGGAGATAGTCAACAGCTTCTTCGCCGTTTGCGACTATTTCAATATGACACCCTGCCGTTGCCAGCATTTTTGAAATAACTTTCTGATTGAGCATGTTGTCTTCCACAATCAGCACATGCGCCGGGCGATCCAGTGGCGCGCCTGTCAAGACCGGTTCGGAGGATTCTAAATCGGGTAAGTTGCCGTTTTGATCAATCGGAAGCGAAAGGGTGAAGAAGAAGGTCGCGCCCTGATCCGGCTCGCTGTCGATACGGAGTTCTCCGCCCATTTTTTCAATAATACGCCGTGAGATAGAAAGCCCCAGACCGGTTCCGCCGTATTTGCGGGTGTGCGAGCCGTCCGCTTGTGTGAATTCCTGAAAGATAATATTTTGTGCTTCTTTACTGATGCCGATTCCGGTGTCCTGAACCTGAGCCATGATTTTACAGTGTGTATCTGATTGTTCCGGACAAAGGATCGAGACGCTGACATGTCCTTTGTGGGTGAACTTGATCGCATTAGCCATCAGGTTGATCAAAACCTGTTTCAGGCATCCTTCGTCTGACCGGACGACTTGCGGCACACTGTCTGAACAGGTTGCATGAAGATCCAGCCCCTTTTTTGCAACGATTGGTTCGAAGAACTGTTGGAGTTCATCAAGCAGTTTGCGTACGCAGACCGGCTCGTTTTTTAGCTCCAGTTTGCCCATTTCAATCCGGGACAGATCCAGAATGTCATTCATGATGTCCATCAGGCTCTGTGCCGAGTTTACGATGATATCGACACAGTCGGCCTGTTCCGGCGTCAGGTCTAAATTATTCAGGATTTGAGCCATCCCGAGGACCCCGTTCATGGGGGTGCGGATTTCATGCGACATGTTGGCCAAAAATTCACTTTTACTTCGACTGGCCCGCTCGGCATCCTCTTCCGCGTCTTGTAAAGCGTCCGTCAGACGTTGGTCACGAAGTTGACGTTCTTCCAACTGCTGTACCGTGGAGTTGATGCGGGACTCCATCGTGCTCAGTTCGTCATGATCGTCTACCTGCTGGATCCGCGCACTGTACTGGCCGTCGGCCACGCTTTGCAGGCATTGGTTCGCGGCGATGATCCGGAGCACCGTGAGTCGCCGAACCAGGGATGCTCCGACCATTGTGGTGACCAGAATGCAGAGCAGACCGCCGAGAAAAAAGGTGATCACCACCTCGTGTTTTTTCTGAATCGCCCGGCTGATATCGATTTCCATGTGAAGCTGTCCAACGTAGTTCCCATCGGAATACAGCGGTGTAATGCTATGGAAGATTTTTTCTCCGTACCGGTTCGAACCGATTTTTTGTGGCGGTTTGGCCCGGTAATCAAACAGCTGTCCTTCGGCTTCGGGGGTTGCTGCATACTGTACACGCCCATCATTGCGGCTGATGGCGGCGTATTGAACCTGTTCACCGACTAGGACGGAGAGGGTTTGCAGATCGCGGGCGGTGCTGTAGGGCAGCGCCTGCCGATTCATCAACTCTCCAGGAATCGCGATCTGATTTGTGAGCCGGTCTTCAATCTGCTGCGAAAACAGGTGAGTGCAGTACGTTCCTAGTCCGCAAAAACCGATGGAGGTGGTGATAAAAATTGCCGCGCCCAATTTGAATTCTAAAGATTTAAATATACGTTTCATTATTTTTATTATTTGTCGGTAATAACGGCATTGTGCCACAGGCAACAGCAGAACCTCTTAGCATATGGCCCCGCTGAAAGGATATTGCATGCACGGAGCAGAACAATCAGCATGCAGAATATGAGTCTGTTAAACATAGCTATACATAGTATGAAATTCATTTTTTTGCGCAAGATATATTCGATCCCTCGCAGGTAAAAGGTTTCGGAAATTTAAAGGCCTTGCGCTTCCAATGATCGGAAAAAACGGGTAGAAACTTCCAATCACTGGAAAAACAAACTCGGTTCTTCCAATCATTGGAACATCTGCTGAATGAAAACAATTGCCATACTGGGAATGGGGCTGATGGGCTCCTCGCTGGGGCTCGCGCTGAAACAGCGCGGGTCTTCTGTGCGTATTCAGGCCTACGCCCGCCGCGCCGACACCTGCAACAGGGCGTTGGAACTCGGTGCAGTCGATGAGTTTTTCACAACGCCTGCGGCGGCGGTTGCGGATGCGGATATCGTAGTTCTTTGTGTGCCGATTTTGTCGATTGCCGAACTTGTCAAAGAAATGATCCAAGCGCTAAAGCCCGGCGCGGTGGTCACAGACGTCGGCAGCACAAAGGTCGAGCTGCTTGCTTTAATGAACGACCTATTCGCAGGCCGCGACGCCTGTTTTGTCGGCTCGCATCCGATTGCCGGTTCCGAAAAAACCGGTGTGGACGCCGGGAATCCCGATTTATATGAAGGCCGTCTGACTGTGGTCTGTCCCGGGGACGGCACCTCGGCCTCCGCACTGGATGAAGTTTCCAACCTTTGGAAAAGTGTGGGATCGGAGGTCGCGGAGATGTCTGCTGCTGAGCACGACGCGATGCTGACCACAACGAGCCACCTGCCGCACATGGTGGCGGCGGCGCTGGCGCATGTGGTGGGCACCGAAAAGGCAGACTTTTGCGGAACCGGATTTTTTGACACCACTCGCGTGGCCTCCGGCTCCGCCGATATGTGGGTCGACATTATCGACACCAATCGCGCGCCGCTTGAAGCGGAGCTCGATCGGTTTAACGAAGAGCTTCAGGGGCTGATCGCCATTTTGCGCAGTGGAAATCAGGTGGATATCCGCCGTTGGCTCGAAGAGGCTGCCGCCAGCCGCAATCAAGTCCTGAAACAAAACCGATTTTTAAAATGATGACTTCTAAAACTATTTTTCCTTCTGAACTCAGCGGGTCGATTTCGGTGCCCGGCGATAAAAGCATTTCGCAGCGCATCGCGATGCTCGCCGCACTGGCGAAGGGCACCACCACCGTAAACGGCTTTCTGACCGGCGCAGATGCCATGAGCACGCTACAGGCGGTTTGTGCGTTGGGCGCTTCGCATTGTTTCAAAGGGGATGTGCTTAAAATTACCGGAACCGCTGGCAAGTTAAAAGAGCCGGCCAACCCGCTCGATATGGGCAATTCCGGCACCGGAACCCGTCTGCTGGCGGGATTGCTGGCGGGACGCTCGATGACGGTGGTGATGACCGGCGATGAATCGCTTTCTCGCCGTCCGATGGGACGTATTAGCGCGCCGTTGAAGCAGATGGGCGCTCAACTGGAGCTGACGGGCGAAAAGGGCACGCTTCCCCTGACGATTCGCGGCACCCAGCTCAAAGGAATTCGTTACGAACTGCCGATGGCTTCCGCGCAGGTCAAATCTTGCATTTTGTTGGCCGGGCTGTTCGCGGAAGGCAAGACCACCGTCATCGAGCCGCGCCCGACGCGCGACCATACCGAAAAACTTTTCCAAACATTGGAAATTCCAGTTGATGTGAACGGACTGGAAATCAGCGTGCAGGGCTTTGGTTCGAACGGCCCGCAGTTTGACGCGCGCGATCTGACCGTACCGGGTGATTTTTCCTCCGCCGCGTTTTGGATCGCGGCGGCTGCCGCCCGTCCCGGCGCCGAGCTGACGGTTCGCGGTGTCGGACTCAATCCGCGGCGCACCGCGCTACTGGATGTGTTGAAACGCATGGGCGCACAAATTGAAACAGAGATTATACTGGAAGAGGGCGATCCGATCGGCAATGTGACCGTGTGCGGCGCGCAGCTGCGCGGTACGGAAATCGGCGGCGATGAAATTCCCAACCTGATTGATGAGCTGCCGATCATCAGCGTGGTTGCCGCATTGGCGGAGGGCCAAACCATTATTCGCGATGCGGCGGAACTACGTGTGAAAGAATCGGACCGGATTGCAGTAATGGCCGCTCATTTGCGCGCGTTCGGTGTGGAGGTGACCGAACAGCCCGACGGGATGAAGGTGACAGGCCCGGCGACCCTTCATTCGCCAGGAACGGCGCTGGCAAGTGATGGCGACCACCGGATCGCCATGTCCGTTGCGGTGCTGACAACCTTTTCGGATCAACCGGTATCGATTGAAAATACAGCCTGTGTGGATACATCCTATCCGGACTTTTGGAATCATTTAGAAGAATTAGGCGGAAAATACGAATGAGCAGACATCGGATTATTGCGATTGATGGCCCGGCGGCATCCGGGAAATCGACCGTGGCGCGCGCCGCGTCCAAACGGCTGAACTGTGTGGTTGTGGATTCCGGGGCGTTTTACCGCGGGGTGACTTGGAAAATGCTTCAGGAAGGGGTGAACACCAAAAACCAGCTGGCGATTCTGCCGGTCCTGTTGAAGTCGAAGTGGAAGTTTGAGGTGCGCGACCGCGCGGTTGTGTTTTCGATCGATGGAGTGGAGCCGGGCGAAGCCCTGCGCGACAAGGATGTGCGCGAAGCGGTTTCAGATGTCGCGGCGATGCCGGGCGTACGCGCCTTTGTTGTGGCCAACTTGCGTAAATTGAAAAAACTGGGATCGCTGGCCATGGAAGGGCGAGATATCGGCTCGGTGGTCTTCCCGAAAACACCGTACAAATTTTATCTGGATGCCGACCCCGAAAAACGGGCGGAGCGCCGCCACGCGGAGCTGATTGCCCGCGGTGAAACCGAGAAAGCGCAGGAGGTTCTCGAATCACTTCAGCGCCGGGACGAAAAAGATTCCGCGCGCAAAACCGCGCCGTTAAAAATCGCGGACGGGGCGTATGTGATTGATACATCGGAACATGATGTGGAAGGCGTCGCCCGGGTGCTGCTCGACCGCATTTCCGAACTGGAAAAACCTCGCTCCGATAAAATGATGAATCCGGCTTGGTATCATGTGACCTGTAAATTTTTCGGGATCTGTTTGACGGTTGTTAACCGCTATAAAATTTTCGGACTGGAGAATATTCCGGAGACTGGCGGGGTGATTATTGCCTCGAATCACGCCAGTTATATTGATCCGCCGGTGGTCGGGGCGAGCAGCCGCAAGAAGCGCATGACGCATTTCATGGCTCGCGATACTCTTTTTAGGAAAAAGCTGATGGGCGCGTTCCTGCATAAGGTTGGCGTGATTCCGCTGGATCGCGAAAAAGGGGACATCAAGGCAATGAAGACCGCGATCCAGCTTTTGAAGGATGGAGCCAGTGTCGCGTTGTTTCCTGAAGGAACCCGTTCAGAGGACGGGGAGTTTCAGCCGCCGAAACCGGGCGTCGGATTTCTGGTCGCCAAAGGCGAGGCTCCTGTGGTACCCGTTTATGTTCACGGTTCGTATGAAGCATGGTCCAAACACAGCGGCGGTTTGAAACGAAAGCCGGTCACAGTGATTTACGGGAAGTTGATTACGCAGGAGGAGATTCAGAGCCTTGGCACCGGACGGGATGCCTACGGGAAAATCGGCGAGCTCATTATGGAGCGGATTGCGAAGCTGAAAGAAAATTTTAAAAAGGGACTGATTGATGAGTAAGCAGGCAAAAACAGCAATTTCACCCACCCGGGAGGAGAATTATCCGGAGTGGTATCAGCAGGTGGTGCGCGCCGCCGAGCTGGCCGAAAACAGCGACGTGCGCGGCTGTATGGTGATTAAGCCGTGGGGGTACGCCCTGTGGGAAAACATCCGCACCGGACTGGATAAATTTTTCAAAGAGACTGGCCATTCAAACGCCTATTTTCCGCTGTTCATTCCGGTGAGCTATCTGGAAAAAGAGGCGGAGCATGTCGATGGCTTTGCCAAAGAGTGCGCTGTCGTTACGCACCATCGCTTGGAGCAGGGCCCGGACGGAAAGTTGATTCCGGCGGGCGAGCTCGAAGAGCCGCTGGTGGTGCGTCCGACCTCCGAGACGATTATTGGCGCGACCTACGCCAAGTGGGTGCAGAGCTATCGCGACCTGCCGATTCTCATTAACCAGTGGGCCAATGTGGTTCGCTGGGAAATGCGCACTCGACTGTTTTTGCGCACGACCGAGTTCCTCTGGCAGGAAGGCCACACGGTTCACGAGACCGAAGCGGAGGCGTGGGAGGAAACCCGCAAGATGCTTGAGGTCTACAAACAGTTTGCCGAGGAATATATGGCCATGCCGGTGCTGACCGGTGAGAAAACCGCCGGCGAGCGTTTCCCCGGCGCAGTGAGTACGCTTTGCATTGAGGCGATGATGCAGGACCGCAAGGCGCTGCAGGCCGGAACCAGCCATTTCCTCGGGCAGAATTTTGCCAAAGCTTCCGGGATTAAATTCCAGTCGCGCGAAGGCCGTGAAGAAATTGCGTGGACCACATCCTGGGGTGTTTCGACCCGGCTGATCGGCGGAATGATTATGACGCACGCCGATGACGACGGCATGGTGATGCCGCCGCGCCTCGCACCGAGCCATGTGGTGATTTTGCCAATCATCCGCAACGATGCCGACCGCGACGAGATTTTGAAGTACTGCAACGAAACCGCCGCGATGATCCGCGAGCAGAGCTATGCCGGTCGGCCGGTTGAGGTGGTTGTGGACGCCCGTGACATCAACGCCGGTGAAAAAGGCTGGGGTTGGGTTAAAAAAGGAATTCCGGTCCGCGTTGAAATTGGTCCGCGTGATATGGCGAGCGGTTCGGTGTTTGTCGCCCGGCGCGATAAAGGCCCGAAAGAAAAATACGGCCAGTCGCGCGAAGAGTTCGCGGCAACCATCACTTCGGTTCTGGAGGAGATGCAACAGGGGCTGTTTGATCGCGCCTGTGCGTTCCGGTCTGCGCATACTCGCGAGATCGACAACTGGGACGATTTCGTGAAGTTTTTCAAGGAAGAGGACGGCGGATTCGCCCTAGCGCACTGGGACGGCACCGAAGAAACCGAACAGAAAATAAATGATGAACTCTCGGTGACCATCCGCTGCATACCTTTCGATATTGAGGCCAGCGGTGCCGGAGAATGTATTGTCAGCGGCAAGCCGAGTAAGGGCCGTGTCGTTTTCGCAAAAAGCTATTAAAAATTACAAAGGAGCTGCCGTATGGCAAAAAAACATCGATTTAATAAGATCAAAGGAACGAAAGATTTTTTGGTTGCGGCGGTTGTCTGCGCTTTTGTATGTCTTTGGTCTATTCGGGATGCCTGGTTTCCCACAGAAAAGCTTTTGGAAAAACACCCGCAGAGCTATCCGGTCACGGTTGCTGTCTCCGGTGTGGTGCAAACCGTTCCGGTAAAAATCGGCGATGAAGTGAGCGGGGCTTCGCCGCTGCTGACTCTCAGCACACATTTGTACAAACAGGCGGTTGATGCGGCCGAGGCCGCCTACACCGAGGCGAAAGAATTGAGTTCGGATAATATGAAGGCGGTGCTCGATGCGTTGCTGAAGGCCCGGGCCGATTTGAAAGCCACCACCGTGGCCTGTACGGACTTTACGCTGGAGACTTCGCATGGCGAGGAAACCCTTCATGGCGTAGTGCTGGAAATCGTGGCGAAACCGGCCACCGGAGTGGCGGCGGGCGATGTGGTCATGCGAATTCGTCCAAATGACACCTTCTATGCGTTCAATAAAACGTTGGCGATGATAATGTGTATCGGCTTCTTTGTGTCGCTGATTTTCCACAAGATCGCCTCCTAATTAAAAAAGCATGGCGAATAGGGCTTGACCGCATCCGGTGTGTCACTAAGATAACCCCCTTGTCTAAAAGCTGTAACTCGTTACAGCCAAGACAATTCGAAATTAGGGGGATGCATGACAAAAAGAGACTTAGTGGTTCGTATTGCCGATGAAACCGGACTCATTCAGCAGGATGTGGCGGTCGTTTTGCAGAAGTCGTTGGACTACATCACGGAGGCGCTGGAAAAGGGCGAGAACGTAGAATTCCGCAACTTCGGCGTGTTTGAAATCAACGTGCGCAAAGCCCGTATCGGTCGCAACCCCAACAAGCCGGAGGATGTCGTGACCATTCCCGAGCGCAAGGTTGTCAAATTCAAACCCGGCAAAATAATGAAAAAACGCATCACCGGTATTTAACAGATTTTTACTCTCATGGCCTCATCACAATTCCAACCCATTCAGGGCATGTCCGATATTGCCCCGCCGGACGTTTACATCTGGCAGATGCTTGAAGCCCGGGCGCGCGAAGTTTTCGCGCGCTATCGTTTTGAAGAGGTGCGTACCCCCGTCCTCGAAAAAACCGCGCTTTTCACCCATTCACTCGGCGACACCACCGACGTGGTCACCAAAGAGATGTACAGCCTTGAAGACCGCGGCGGGCGCAAGCTCTCCCTGCGGCCCGAAGGAACCGCTGGTTCGGTACGCTACATCGCTTCCGGAGCCGAGGAAACCGCCAATGCCCGTATCTATTACATGGGGCCCATGTTCCGCTGCGAACGTCCACAGGCGGGCCGCAAGCGCCAGTTTCATCAGATTGGTCTGGAGGCCGTCGGCGCGCCCAATCCGCTGGCCGATGCCGAAGTAATCGCTCTGCAGATCAATCTGCTTTCCGCATGGGGCCTCGAAGGTGCGAAAATCCGTCTCAATACCATCGGCCTGCCCGAAGAGCGCGCTGCCGTTCTCGAAGGCCTGCGCGAAGCAATTCGTCCGCGCCTGTCCGAACTGCCCGAAGACGCGCAACAGCGTTTCGAAACCAATGTGCTTCGTCTGCTCGACTCCAAAGATCCGATTGTTCAGGAGATTATTGCTGATGTACCGAGCGTCACCGAACTGCTGAGCGATGAATCGCGCGCCTATCTCGATACCGTCGTGGAAACCTTGCGCGGGCTCGAAATTGACGTGGAGATCGACACCAGCCTCGTGCGCGGCCTCGACTACTATGTCCACACCGTTTGGGAAGTTGTTCACGACGGACTCGGTGCACAAAACGCGCTGTCCGGCGGCGGTCGCTACCGCATCCAGATCGACAATAAAACCATCGATGGCGTTGGCTTTGCCATGGGCGTTGAGCGCATGATCGCTGCGCTCGAAGCGACCGGTGTTACCGCAGAGCAGTTCGCGCCGGAACCGGCGGTCTTTCTCGCCTCGCTCGGCGAGACCGCACTCAAAGAAAATCTGCTTCTCATGCAGACTCTGCGTCAGCGCGGGGTCGCCTGCGAAATGGAGCTGACTGCACGCAAAATCAAAGCGCAGATGAAACGCGCCAACAAATTTGGTGCAAAAACTGTTATTATCCGTGGCGACACCGAACTCGAAAAAGGAATTTTTGTCGTCAAAAACATGGAAGAGGGCACCCAGCAGGAAGTGGAACTGCCCGAACTCATGGAGCTTTTAATTTAACACTCTGAACCGGGAACGTAAAACCATGCATCAATATAGAACACACACCTGCGGCGAGCTCCGCAAAGAAAACGTCGGACAGACCGTGCGCCTCTCCGGATGGGTCAACACCATCCGCGACCATGGGGGTGTCCTCTTCATTGACCTGCGCGACCACTACGGCATCACACAGGTGGTCATCAGCCCCGATAAAGCGTTTTACAAAGACATCGAGCAATGGCGCGTTGAAACCGTCATTTGCTTCACCGGAAACCTTGTTGCTCGCGGCGACGCGGTGATCAACCCGAAATTGGCCACGGGCGAAATCGAACTGGTGGCTGAAGAAATGGAAGTGCTTGGCGAAGCCAAAGTGATTCCGTTTCAGGTCAACAAAGAGGAAGAGTGCAACGAAGCGCTTCGCCTGAAGTACCGCTTCCTCGATTTGCGTCGCAAAAGCCTGCATAAAAACCTGATCCTGCGCTCGCAGGTGATCGCCCGCATGCGTGAGCTGATGACCGCTGAGGGATTCATGGAAATGCAGACCCCAATTCTCACCAGCTCATCGCCTGAAGGCGCGCGCGACTACCTCGTACCGAGCCGCGTGCATCCCGGTAAGTTTTACGCGCTGCCGCAGGCTCCGCAGCAGTTCAAGCAGCTGCTCATGACCTCCGGCTTCGACCGCTACTTCCAGATCGCTCCCTGCTTTCGCGATGAAGATGCCCGTGCCGACCGCTCCCCCGGCGAGTTCTACCAGCTCGATATGGAAATGGCCTTCGCTACGCAAGATGACGTCTTCGAAGTCAACGAACGCGTTCTCTCCGCTATTTTCGCTGAATTCAGCGACAAAAAAGTCGACGAAATTCCATTTGTTCGTATCCCGTTCCTTGAAGCGATGGATAAATACGGAACCGACAAACCCGACCTACGCAACCCGCTCGTCATTCAGGATGCTTCTGAAATTTTCCGCACCTGCGGCTTCAAAGCTTTCGCCGGTGTGGTCGAAAAGGGCGGGGTGGTCAAAACCATCTCCGTTCCGGGCTGCGCGGATAAATCCCGCAAATTCTTCGACGGCATGATCGAGTTTGCTCAGTCCGTTGGTGCCAAGGGCCTCGGCTACATCAGCTGGCTCAACGGCGAAGTGAAAAGTCCGATCGCCAAATTCCTCTCCGACGACGAAATCGCCGCGCTCAAAGAGCTCGGCAAGGTCGAAGACGGCGGAACCCTGTTCTTCATTGCCGATACGCTCAAAAATGCTCGGAACATCGGCGGCCCTGTTCGCGCCGAGCTCGGCCACCAGCTCGACCTGCTCGAAAAAGACGTGTTCCGCTTCTGCTGGATTGTCGACTTCCCGATGTACGAGCTCGATGACGACGGAAAAGTGGAGTTCTCCCATAACCCGTTCTCCATGCCGCAGGGCGGAATGGATGATCTGCTAAACAAAGATCCGCTGGACATTCTCGCCTATCAGTACGACATCGTCTGCAACGGTACCGAGCTCTCCTCGGGCGCGGTTCGCAACCACAGCCCCGAGCTGATGATCAAAGCCTTCGATATCGCCGGCTACGATCAGTCGGTTGTGGAAGCCAAATTCCCGGCCCTGCACCGCGCGTTCCAGTACGGTCCGCCGCCGCACGCAGGAATTGCTCCCGGTGTCGACCGCATGGTCATGCTGCTCGCCGACGAACCGAATATTCGCGAAGTGATCGCCTTCCCGATGAACCAGAAAGCCGAAGACCTCCTGATGAACGCGCCGGGCGAAGTCGAATTCAATCAGTTGCGCGATCTGCATCTCAAAATCAACCTGCCTAAAATTCATCACGCTGAAAGCGTGAAGCAGGTGGAAGAGGATCAATAAGCAATGTTCAACTCCCAATGTCTATTGCACATTGAGAATTGATTATTAAATATTGTTTTCTACGGCTTCTTGGCGCTGTCGCAGAATCGCTTTGGAGGTCGCGCAGAGAAATTCATCCCGATAGGGAATCGAACGGCGTTCATTTATTGTAGGACACGCTTCCCGTATTCGGGAGCGTGTGCCTCCTGATTCGTCTGAAGGACACAGGCTCTCTGAATACAGAGAAGCCTGTCCTACAATCGACAGAATGATTAATTCCTGTGTACTGGCAATCGTCCCATTGCCCATTTGGTGGCCGGGAACGGTTTCGGCGATAAACAATCCCGCTTCATGCATTGCTCCGCGCACGGGTTGGGATGATGAATAAGTCAACAACACGCCATCCGGCTTCATGACTCGATGGAGTTGCTCGAAAAACTCCACCGTCCACAGTTCCGGACAGTGCTGGCTCGAAAACGGATCGTGAAAGACAATGTCGAATGAATCGTCTGCCAGATTTTGAATCAGCCAACGTGCATCGCCGAATTCGAGAGAAATTGTAGAATGTGGGAAGTGGAAGGTGGAATATTGGAGGAGATCTTTTAAAACGTTCTTCCAGTCAACCGGATCGGTTTCCAATGTTTGGAAATGTTCGGAAGAGGCGCGAACGACGCGTCTGTCCATTTCAAGCGCGGTGATGTCAAGAGAATGTAGGACAGGCATCCTGCCTGTCTGCGGTTGATCGGCGGCTACACTGGTGCAGACAGGCTGGAAGCCTGTCCTACTTTGGGCGCAAAGTGCAGCCAGCGAGTTGTTGCCGAGCCCGAAACAGACGTCGAGAAGTTTGAGGTCGGAGGCTTGCAACTTGGAGGCCAGCCCGGATGGCTCGACAAACTTTTTCTCCGCCTCCAGTCGCGCGCCGCTCTTTGTGTGATAGTGCTCTTTCCAATCTTCGGAAAAAAACGTGATCGACCCGTCGTCAGTGATGACCGGTTCCATTCCAGTTTCAAATTTCAAGTTTCCAGTTTCGACCCAATCTCCTTGGGAGATCTCTCTCATCGTCATTTGTTGGATTACATAGTCGAGGAACTGGCCTTTTTCGAGGTGCCAGTGCGGGGCGATTAGCTGATCGTCCGGCGTATCAGTGGAAATTCGCATGACGGGAATGTCGGCCGGAATTCTTCTGAGGAAGTCCATCAACGCCTCGGCGTATTCCCAGTGGTTCAGCATAGGGAACGGGTTTTCAGCATACTGCGCGGCCAGATCCGTGCCTTTCATGATGTGTAGGTTGTGAATCTTGATTCCGGAGATTGGAAGTTTTGCCAACTCCTCTGCCGTTCTGTTCCAAGAATTGGAAAAATTAGAGGGTGCAGGCTCAGCCTGCTCATTTGGCAGGCCGATGATCACGTGCGGGGCAACGTGAATACCGCGCTCGGCGAGGTTGAGAATTGCTTGTTTACTACACTCCCAGTCGTGGCCGCGGTTGATGGTTTTCAGCGTTTCATCATTGGCTGTCTGCACGCCGAGTTCCACCCATACCTCGCGTGTTTGATTAGGACTAACGCTAATATTTGTAGGACACGCTTCCCGTATTAGGGAGCGTGTGTCACTTGGTTGATCTGAAGAACACAGGCTCTCTGAATACAGAGAAGCCGGTCCTACATTTTGCAGCCTTTGGAGAAAATCCAACGCCTCTTTAGGCAGGCAGTCGGGGCGGGTTCCGATGCTGATGGCTTCAAACTGATATTTTTCCAAGCATTGGGAAATCACATCCTGTTGAACAGGATTGGTCAGGTCGGCGGTAAAGGCCTGGATGTAGAGCATCAGCTTTTGCGCCTTGTAGCGGCGTTTGGAAAATTTGATCGCCTCTTCAATCTGGTCAAACGGGCTTTCCTGCTTTTGCGTCTGCTGGGCTTTTGATCCGTTTTCGGAGCAGAAGGTGCAGCGGCCGTGCGGACACGACGAAGCGAGCTGAACAGGAACGCGGAACAGCGCATCGCCGTACCGCTCAATCATCCACGGTTTGTACTGTGTAAAAGGAGTGTTCATTTTTTCTCCCACGAATCTGCACGAATGTCTGGGTTTTAATTCGTGTTGATTCGAGTGATTCGTGGGCAATTCTTATTTGATTTGGATTTGCGGGACGAGGGCTGCGATTTGTTCGGGGTCAATTACTCCGGGAAGTGCGGTCTGTGCGTTGGCGGCTCCGCAGGCGAGACCAAAGACAAAGGCTTCGGGCAGCAGACTGCCTTTTTGCAATGCAAAGGCGACGCCGGCATTGACCGAATCGCCGCAGCCCAGCGTGCTTTTAACGTCCACTTTAGGGATAGAAAAACGGATGGTTTCATCGGGTGTGACGAGCAGGGCGGCGTCCGCACCCTGAGTGATTCCGACGGCACTCGCGCCCTGAGCGATCAGCTCGCTCGCGGCTTCTTCGAGGTCGGTTTTGCTGGTGGTTTTTTTTAGTTCGGCGGCATTGATTTTTACCAGTGCGGGACGGTGTTCGAGCGCGGCGAGCAGGGGCGCACCAGACGTGTCGAGAATGACAGGGGTGTTCGTGGCCTGAATCAGCTCCGCGTAAATTTCCTGCGGCGCATGGGCGGGGAGAGTTCCGGAAAGGATGACGCTCGATTTTTCCAAGGTTTGGAAGTTTTTGACTAAATTTTTCCAATCCTTGGAAACTAACGCGGGGCCTTCTTCGACCAGCTCTGTAAAATCGTCGGCGGTGTCGGCCAACAGGGTTTGGGCGGTGCGGGTTGGAGCATTTGTTTCAACGAAAGCGTGCTCAAGGCCCTCTTCATCGAGCAGGTGTTTTATGGCGGCTCCGGTGTCGCCACCGGCAAAACCAAAAAGCAGGGGGTCGGCGCCGAGCGTTTTGAGTACGCGCGCGGCATTGGTCGCCTTGCCGCCGACCGACTGTGTTACTGATCGCACACGATTGACCGTACCGGTTTTCAGGGTTTTCAGCTCCAGCGTCCGTTGCAGCGCCGGAAAGATTCCGCAGCACAAAATTTTCATGGGAGGAGGATAGCCACAAAGGCACAAAGACACAAAGGAGAAGAGGTGGGTGATTACATTTTTCGGCTGTCGTATGCCCAATGCAGGAGGGCTTGACGCTGCTTGGGTCGGCAGGAGAGGTCGCCGGGGGTGCAGTTTTTATCGATCTGCGCGATGTGACGGCGCATCGCTTTCCAGCGGGCGATCTGCCGTGCATCATCTTCGTGGCGGCGCCCGGCATAGTAGCGGCAGTACCACTGAAACCAGCCGCGCGGGTCGTCATCATGAATCCAGTCCTTTTCTTCCCAGTACGACAGCGGTTTGGAGGCGTTGAGTCCGAAGCAGTTGAGAGATCCGTCGCGCTGATCCGGTGACAGCTTGGCCTTTGTGAACCACGACTTGGGGAATTCGTCCTGACAGTCGGTCATGTATTTTCCGCCGAAGACGCCGAGCTCCAGCATTTTCTTCGGCGTCAGCTCCGGCTCAAACTGCGGATCAAAATTCCGCCCCGCCGGTTCTGTCAAAAAATAACGGTACCCCGACTGCATCTTGTCGTTCACGATAATCTCACGCGGTTGCATAGGAGAAGTTAACCACGCGCGAGCGAAGCGACACATAATTTTTTGCAAAAAAATAGTTACGAAGGAATGGTTCATCACACGAATCAACATAAATAATTTTAACCGCTGATTACGCGGATTTATACGGATACTTCCCATCGTCTCAATTTCCATGTTTAGATCCGGTTTCATCCGCGTAATCCGCGGTTAAATCTTTCTGCAGTTGACACGCCTTCGCCAACCGCCATTTAAGTGGTTTTTAGCGGCAACCCTTGGAAATTCGATACAGGTCGGGTACGTTGTCAGCTTACTTTTTTGAAAAGAGGATTCTATGGAACAGGTGAAGTTAACTCAATATAGCCACGGTGCCGGATGCGGCTGCAAAATATCGCCGGAGTTGTTGGAATCCATTTTGGAGACATCCCGTCCGGAATTACCGCACCCGAATCTGCTGGTCGGCAACAGCAGCAAAGACGATGCCGCAGCCTATGATCTGGGCAATGGAACCTCCGTGCTGAGCACAACGGACTTTTTTATGCCGATTGTCGACGATCCCTTCACCTTCGGCCGCATCGCCGCCACCAACGCGCTTAGCGATATCTATGCGATGGGCGGCAAACCGCTGATGGCGATTTCTATTTTTGGCTGGCCGATTAATAAGCTGTCGGCTGAGGTCGGGCGGCAGGTGATCGACGGCGGGCGAGCCGCCTGCGACGAGGCCGGCATTCCGCTAGCGGGCGGGCACTCGATCGACTCGCCCGAACCAATCTTCGGGCTGGCGGTGACCGGACTTGTGGAAACCAAACATTTAAAACAGAACAATACCGCCGAGCCCGGCTGCGAAATTTTTCTGACCAAGCCGCTGGGCGTCGGCATTCTGAGCACCGCTCAGAAGATGGGCCGGATCGAGTCGGGGCATATTGATGCCTCCATTGCTTCGATGTGCACCCTGAATACAATCGGAGCGGACATCGCCCAACTCGATGGCGTTGTTGCACTCACCGATGTGACCGGCTTCGGACTGCTGGGTCACTTAGGTGAAATCTGCGCCGGAAGCGACATCTCGGCGACGCTCCAGTTTGATCGCGTGACGACACTTCCAAACATCGGAAACTATCTGGATTGTGTTCCCGGCGGATCTATAAACAACTTTAAGAGCTACGGCCATACCGTCGGAAATCTGACGGATGAACAGCGCGTGATTCTGTGCGACCCGCAGACTTCGGGCGGGCTGCTTTGTGTGGTTAAGCCGGATGGCGTGGACGCCTTCCTAGCGCTGACGGCCTCCGCCGGCTTGACCTTGGAATCGATTGGCCAGACCCGCGCTCGTGGCGACAAATTGATAGAAGTGATTTAATGGGATAAGCCAAAGAGATTTAACAAGACGATGGACAACAAGATTATTTTTTCAAATCCAATCTCATTGTCTTGTTGTCAATCATCTTGTGAAAAATGCCCCTGTGCAGTTTGATAAACATAAAATGTTGAGCAGTTTTTGAGAACGGAAATAATGGAACAGGTTACAGACAACTTTCATCGACTGGTCGTGAAAAACGTTCCGCTGATTGATGTGCGTGCACCGGTCGAGTTTGCGGCGGGCGCATTTCCCTCTGCGGTCAATCTGCCGCTGATGAGCGATGAAGAGCGGCATCAGGTTGGCATTTGTTATAAGGAACAGGGGCAGGCCGCAGCGATTGCGCTGGGGCACAAACTTGTTTGCGGCTCAGTGAAAGAAGCGCGTATTGCGGCGTGGAAGGCCTTTGTAGAACAGAATCCCGATGCACTGATTTATTGTTTCCGGGGCGGGATGCGTTCGCAGCTTTCTCAGGAGTGGGCGGAGCAAGCGATCGGTCGGGAGATTCCCCGGCTGGAAGGCGGTTACAAAGCGTTTCGGAATTATCTGATTGATCAGCTCGACCCTCAGCTCATCTCCAGCACACCAATCGTCGTCGGCGGGCGAACTGGATCGGGGAAAACCTTGTTGATTCGGGATCTAAAAAACGTGGTGGATTTGGAAGCTATCGCCAACCATCGCGGCTCATCGTTTGGCCGTCAACTTTCCGCGCAACCGACCCAGATTGATTTTGAAAACCGGCTAGCTTGGGCGCTTATTCAGCATCGGGCGGCCGGGCACCGGCACATGATTCTGGAAGACGAAGGACGGCACGTGGGTCAGTGCTATCTCCCGTTGCCCCTATCGGCGCATTTTGAACAGGCTTCGGTTGTTCACTTAGAAATCACGCTGGACGAACGGATCGATATCACCTTCGATGAATACGTGACTGCCGCGCAGGCGGCCTTCACCGAACGGTTTGGCGAAGACGGACTTTTCCAATGGTTGGAAGATTTGCGGGGTAGCTTGCAGCGGATTAAAAAACGGCTTGGCGGCGAACGCCTCAAACGGGTCAGCCAGTTGATGCAAACCGCATTTGATCACCAGCAGGCGACCGGCGATACCTCTGCCCACAAACAGTGGGTCGAGGTGTTGTTGTGTGAATACTACGATCCGATGTATGACTATCAGCTTGAACAAAAGCAGCAGAAGATCGTGTTCCAGGGCAACGCAGACGCGGTGCGTGATTATTTGACCGGCCTCGACTGATGAGAGAAAAATATTTAGCCAAAGACTGGCCCACGAATTTTCACTAATCAGGATTTTTTATTCGTGTTGATTCGAGTGATTCGTGGGTAAAAACTCTCATGGTTGGTGGTTTAAATAAGAAGGATGTTGGATATGAAAAAAACAATTTTAGTAACGAATGAATTTTTTGGGCAGGGCGATGCAGTTTTAGGCGCAGCGCTGATGGGCTCGTTTCTCCGCAAACTGTGCCTGACCGAACACCTTCCGCAGGAAATTATCTTCTACAACTCGGGTGTCAAACTGCTGGCAGAAGGATCAACCGTTTTGGATGCCATCGAAATGCTGTCAAAAAAAGGTGTCCGCCTCACCGCCTGTGGCACTTGCATCGGCCATTACGAACTCAAAAACGTGATGGATACGGTTCACACCGGCGACATGGCCGGCATCATCTCCGAGCTCATGGCCGCCAAGCACGTCATCACCGTCTGAGTGAATAGTTTTCCAACCATTGGAAGAAGGCTGAGCTTTCACCCAGTAAATATCCCAACCATTGGAAGAGTCGTCGGTAAAAGTTCCAAACATTGGAAACCATACCTTGCAAGGTATGGTTTATTCGGGGCGCAGTTTTCAAGCATTGGAATAAGAAAAAGGCGAAGCTTTTAGCTTCGCCTAATCAGATTAATTTTTGTGCTTTTCGTGGCTAACTCTCGAACTTCCGTAGCGCTTTAATTCGCTCCAGCACGGGCGGGTGGGAGTATTCTAGGAAAACCTTGAACGGGTGGGGGGTCAGATTCGAGAGGCTGTCGACGGAAAGTTTTTTCAATGCATCAATGAGGTTGGTCGGTTTGCCGGTGGTTTCAGCGGCGAAGGCGTCGGCCTCAAATTCGTGTTTGCGTGAGAGGATGTTGTTGAACAGGCCGAGGATCATGCTGATGGGCGCGTAGAGAAAGCCGAAGAAGATGAGTCCGGCGTAGAGCGGGGTGCCGTCGATTTGGAAGGCTGCATGGAGTTCCGGTTTGCTGATAAACAGCGAGAGGATGAAGAACATCAAAAGCGAGGAGGCCAGCGAAATGATGATGCTCTTTTTGATGTGTCCTTTTTTGCAGTGGCCAATTTCGTGGGCCAGCACGGCAACTAGCTCCGGGACGGACTGTTTTTCGATCAGCGTGTCGAACAGGGCAATGCGCTTGGTTTTGCCAAACCCGGTGAAGTAGGCGTTGGCTTTGGTGGAGCGTTTGGATCCATCAATTTTGAAAATGCCGCTGATGGTGTAATTCTGTGCTTTTGCAAAGTCATCGATAGAGGAGCGCAGCTCTCCGTCTTCAAGCGGGGTGAATTTGTTGAACAGCGGTAGGATCACCACCGGCGCAATGAAGAGGATGAAGAGCTGAATAACGCTGAGTGATCCCCAGGCCCAGAGCCACGCCATATTGACAGCGTCGAAGATCCAGAGGACGAGAGCGAAAATCGGTGCACCGAGCAGGATGGCGAGCATCCAGCCCTTGAGAATATCGATCACGAAGGTTTTGGCGGTGGTTTTGTTGAAGCCGTATTTTTCTTCGATGACGAAGGTGCTGTAGATGCTGAAGGGCAGGCCGACGATCTGGCTGAGCAATATGAGGACGGCGCCGAACACAAGGCCTTGCACAATCATGTGCTCCGAGGCGGACTGCGCGATGTCGTTCACCCAGCTGAAGCCGCCGAGCAAGATGAAGGCGATGGTGAGCGGCAGCATAATATTGGCCTGCAGCTCGCCGAAGCGGGTGTTGTCTTTCAAGTAGCGCTGCGATTGGGCGTATTTTTCCTCGTCGTAGACCCCGCGAAATTCTTCCGGGATGTCGGTGGAGAGATTGCTGAGGTTGAGCCGCTCGACAATCAGGGATAAAATTCGGCTGAAAACCAGCAGGGCGAGAATAAAAATCAGGTAACCATTCATGTGTTTGTTTCTCCAAAAAAATTAAGCGGCTATTTTGCGAAGATTTGAACGATTAGCGATCAAAAAACTCCCCGTATAGATCAAGATGATTGCCCACGGATGACAGAGCCGTCCCACGGATGATTAGATTGGATTGTATGAAAGCAAAAGAGCGGGTGTTGATGTTGTCTTATCTGCGGGATCGCTTTGCCATCCGTGGGTGAAATCTACGAAGTCCTTTTTGATTGAAGGGAAAGGGGCATAAACATATCCTTCGCCGCTATGAATAAAACACTGTTTGACAAGATTTGGGATGCACACGTCGTTAAGGAACTCGGTGACGGCGAAGTGCTGCTGTATATCGATCGCCATCTGGTGCACGAAGTGACCAGTCCACAGGCCTTTGAAGGTCTCCGCCTCGCGGGTCGCAACGTTCGTCGTCCGGACTGCACATTCGCCACGATGGACCATAATGTGCCGACGGACGAAAACCGGATGAACATTACCGATCCGATCGCCAAGGCGCAGGTCGACGCGCTGACCAACAACGCGGAAACGACCGGCGTAACGCTGTTCCCGCTGGGCGACGACCGTCAGGGCGTGATTCATATCATCGGGCCGGAGCAGGGCATTGTCCTGCCGGGCATGACCGTGGTTTGCGGCGACTCGCATACCGCGACGCATGGCGCGTTCGGCTCCATCGCGTTTGGCATCGGCACCTCCGAAGTGGAGCATGTGCTTGCGACGCAGACGCTGCGCCAGAAAAAGCCAAAGAACTATAAGGTCGAATTCACCGGCAAACTGCAGCCGGGTGTAACCGCCAAGGACATGGTTTTGAAACTGATCAGCATCATCGGCACCGCCGGCGGAACGGGCTGTGCGTTCGAGTTCTGCGGCGAAGCGATCGAAATGCTTTCCATGGAAGGCCGCTTGACGATCTGCAATATGGCGATTGAAGCCGGTGCACGCTCCGGACTGGTTGCGCCCGATCAGATTACGTTCGATTATGTTTCTTCCGGCAACCGTGTCTATGCCCCGAAAGGTGCTGAGCTGACCGCGGCGATCGAAAAGTGGAAAGAGTTCTACACCGATGAAGGTGCTGTGTTTGACCACGAGATCACTCTTGATGTAACGGATCTGGCGCCGCAGGTGACCTGGGGAACCAGTCCCGGCATGGGCGTGGATGTGACCGACGAAGTGCCAGCCCTTGACGCCGTTGCCGAATATTCTCCGGTCGACGTGCGCGGCGCGCTCGACTACATGGGTCTGGAGCCGGGAACGAAAATGACCGATATTCAGATCGAAACCGTATTTATAGGCAGCTGTACCAACGGCCGCCTTGAAGATCTGCGCGAAGCCGCGGAATACATTAAAGGCAAAAAGGTCGCCGAGGGCGTCCGCATGCTGGTGGTTCCGGGTTCCGAAGCCGTCCGTTATGCCGCCGAAAAAGAACGGCTCGACCGGGTGTTTGTTGACGCCGGTGCCGAGTGGCGTTTTGCGGGTTGCAGCATGTGTTTGGCGATGAATGCCGACAAGCTACGCGACAAGGAGCGCTGCGCATCGACATCCAACCGCAACTTTGAAGGCCGTCAGGGCAAGGGCGGGCGCACCCATTTGGTCAGCCCAAAAATGGCCGCCGCCGCCGCTGTGCATGGTCACTTTGTAGATATTCGGGAAGAGCTATAGGAAAAATTGCCCACGAATAACACGAATCAACACGAATCCTAATCTGTCCTATTCGTGAAAATTCGTGCAGATTCGTGGGAAAGAAAATTTGGAGAAACAGGATGGAAAAATTTGAAATATTCACAGGACTCGTGGCCGGAGTGGACCGCGCGAACATTGATACCGACGCGTTGATTCCGAAAGAACATTTGAAGTCGATCAAGCGCACCGGCTTTGGCGCGGCGCTGTTTTCCGACTGGCGTTATAACGACGACGGATCGGACAAGCCGGATTTTGTGCTCAACAAGCCGGAAACCAAAGCGGCCGAGATCCTTGTGACCCGCAGCAACTGCGGTTGTGGATCGAGCCGCGAGCACGCCGTTTGGGCGGTGGTGCAGTACGGCTTCAAAGCCGTCATTGCGCCGCGCCATAAGGACACACCGGGCTTCGCCGATATCTTCCGCAACAACTGCGGCAAAAACGGTTTGCTCACGATTGAGCTGGCTGAAGATCAGGTCGACGAGATTTTCCAAACATTGGAAAAAGAGCCGGGCGTGAAAGCAACCGTGGATCTGGCCGCGCAGAACGTGACGCTTCATGCCGCATCCGGCGATCAGGTTTATGCCTTTGAGATCGCCGCAGACCTGAAAACAAAGCTTTTGGAAGGGCTGGACGATATTGCCCTGACCCTTCAGTATGAGGCTAATATTACAGCCTATGAAGACGCCCGCTCCTAGAAAGGAGACATCATGCAGGATAATCGCTATCTGATCCCGTTCCTTGGAATTATCACTCTGGTGATGGTCGGCTTTGTTCTCAAAGCCGCTCAAGTGGTTATTCTGCCTTTGATCATCGCCTGGCTTTTGTCCTATCTGTTTGCGCCGGTGGTCAATTTTCTGGCGCGCCACAAGGTTCCGACGGGTGCGGCGGTGCTGGCGGTATTGCTAATTCTGGTCGGTTTTTTCTATCTGATTGGATTTTTTGTGCAGACCCGTGTGATGGCATTCATCGGGCAGTATGATGAATATGCGGCTAAATTGACTCAAATTGCCTCCGATTTCATGATTCGTTTCAATATTCCGGAAACCTATTGGGAGGACTTCGACTGGCCCGGACAAATTGGAACGCAGCTGAAAATCATTTCTGGTTCGTTTGTGATTCTCGTTAGCAACATGGGTATGATTCTGATTTTTCTCGTGTTTATGCTACTTGGGAAACCCTTTAGTCAGCGCAAGATCGAGCAGGCTTTTGCTGGCGACCGCGCCGCGAAGATCACGAACGTGACGGGGTCGATTGCCGGGCAGATCAGTCGCTATCTCTCGCTCAAGGTGGCCATCAGCGCCGTGACAGCCGTTTTGGTTTATCTGGTGTTGGTGATCATGAAGGTCGATTTTCCGATTACCTGGGCGGTTTTCACGTTCCTGCTCAACTTTATCCCCACCGTCGGTTCAGTGATTGCTACCGTGCCGCCGGTGCTGGTAGCTTTGGTGAAGGACTATCCCGACTTCTGGCCGGCGATCGTTGTTCTGATCCTTCTTCTTTTCATTCAGCAGACGATGGGCAGCTTTATTGAGCCGAAGCTGATGGGCAACAGCCTAAACCTCAGTCCGGTTGTGATCCTACTTTCGCTGGTCTTCTGGGGCTGGCTGTGGGGAATTGTCGGCGCGCTGTTGTCTGTGCCGATTGCTGCCGCCATTAAAATTGTCTGCGAGAATATTGAGGCCCTCAAGCCGATCAGCGTGATGATGGGCTCGGGGAAAAACATTCCGCATGCGGACTGATCCTATCGGAGATTTTGTAATGAGCCTTCCTGAACTCCTTTCCAATCCGAATGTGAAAAAACGCATTTGCGATGCGCTGGCCGAGGACTTGGGCGCTGAAACCGTCGATGTAACTTCCGATGCGCTGGTGCCGGAGAGCCGTCCGGCTATAGCTCATCTGGTTGGTCGTCAGAACGGCATACTAGCTGGAACCACCGTGGCGGCTGAAGTTTTCCGGCAGGTGGATTCGTCCCTCGAAATTGAAGAGGTGATGACGGACGGTAGCGCGATGGAGCACGGGGACATTGTGCTGATCATTTCTGGGTCGGCCCGTAGCATTCTGGTTGCGGAGCGTACCGCGCTTAATTTCATTCAACGGATGAGCGGGATCGCTACGCTGACCCGTCAGTATGTCGATACGGCTAATAATCCGGACGTTCAACTGCTCGATACCCGCAAAACCACACCGACCCTGCGTCCGTTCGAAAAATACGCCGTGCTTTGCGGCGGCGGAACCAATCACCGCATGGGCCTCTACGACATGGCCATGCTGAAAGACAATCACTTGGCGTATTGGGCTGAAAACCATGACAGCGGCATTTGCGGGGCTGTGCAGGCTGTTCGAGACCGCTTCCCGGACCGGAAGGTGGAAGTCGAAGTCGACACGATCGAACAGCTCCATGAGGTGCTGCTGGCCAAACCCGACTGGGTGCTGCTCGACAATATGCCGCCGCTCGTTCTGCGCAACTGCGTGAAACTGTGCGAAGGGGTCTCACAGACCGAAGCCTCCGGCGGCGTCACGCTCGACACCATCCGTGAAATCGCTAAAACGGGCGTCAATGCCATTTCGGTCGGTGCGCTGACCCATTCCGCACCGTCCGCCGATTTGGCATTAGATTGGGCATAATAAATATTTACAGGATGATGGACAACAAGATGATTTTTGATTCTACACGAGATTAAAGAGGCCTCATGCCGATTCTCTGCAAATTCGATGTTGTTCCGATGTCGAGATCTCAGTTTTATGAGATCGATCATCTAGTAATGAAGCATTCATTTTCCATCCAGAATGAACTGGGACGGCTTTATGACGAGCACGTGTATCAGATAGAGCTGTTGCGACGTTGTACGGATAGTGGAATAATTGTTCGTTCAGAAAGTGAAATCGTTGTTTCTTTTGAGTCATTTAAAAAATCGTACTATCTCGATGCGTTGATGAATTGCGGATCGATCTGTGAGTTGAAAGCCGTTGAAACGTTAAACGGACAGCACGAGTCGCAATTGTTAAATTACTTGCTGTTGAGCAATTTACAGTTTGGCAAACTAATAAATTTTTCTTCTCCATCCGTTCAGTACCGGTTTGTAACGACAACCTTGAATGCAATAAACCGGATGAGTTATGAAGTCGATGACGCAACGTGGTCAACAGAGATTCCCTCTGGTAAATTTATCAGGGAAATAGTTCAAAATTTGTTAGTAGATTGGGGCGTATATTTGGACGTGAACCTTTATCGGGAAGCGGTTTGTCATTTTCTTGGCGGTGATGATGTCTTGATGCAACCTGTAAATATTTTTGTTAACAACTACCTTGTCGGGCATCAGAGATTATGTTGTCTGGATGAAGAGACCTGCTTGCACATATCATCAACCATTCGACATTTTGAATCTTATAAAAAACAACTCTTGAAAATATTTGAACATACGAGTCTTAAGCAAATTCAATGGATAAATTTTAATCGGGCGACAGTTCAATTGATCACTCTAAAAAAATAATCCTGTTATCCATCATCCTGTTAAAATGAAATCTACATTGGTCATCGACATCGGCAATACCAGCACTTCTCTTGCGCTGGCGGATGAAAGCGGATTGAGTTCTGTGCAGCGCACGGAATCAGCGAATCCTTCCATGCAGTTTGATGCGGTTCCTCCGCGCGCGGTGATCGCCTCGGTGAAGCCGGCGGTTAATCCGTTGTGGGAAGCTTTTCTGACCGAACAGGGGGTTCAAGAAATTCTCTGGGTGAATCACGAAGTCAGTTTGGGAATTCCGATTACCTATCCAAATCCCGAAACAATCGGCGCGGACCGGCTGGCCAACGCCTGTGAAGCAGCGGCAGCTTACGGCACACCGGTGGTGGTCTGCGACTTTGGTACCGCGCTCACGTTCGATATTATCTCCCTCGATGAAGGCTATGTCGGCGGAATCATTTGTCCCGGCCTACCGCTGATGTTTGACTACCTGGCCGAGAAGACGGAACTGCTGCCGCATATCAAACCGGTTCAAACCACAGCGGTTGTCGGGAAAAGCACCGCGGAGGCGATGCAGATCGGTGCCCACTTCGGCTATCTGGGTATGGTGAAGGAAATGCTCGCACAGCTCGAAACTAAGCTGGGGCCGGAGATGAAGGTCTGCGCCACCGGTGGTTTCGCCGACTGGGTTCTCCATCCGCCTTCGCTTGCAAGCTCTGGCGCGACAAGAGGGTTGGAACATCCGATTCCGATTGATCCGCAGCTGACGCTCAAAGGTATCGCGCGGATTGCATCGCTCAACTGATCGTCCCTGTTTTTATGACCTGTCTTTGTCGATGGCGATGATTTGTTCATCAAGTTGATTTTCAGAATCGATATAAGGAACGGTTCTGAATGTGCTGGTTCTCTGCAATTGCTGAAGGATGTCGGTGATCCGATTTACTTCTTGCGCGCACTCTGTGATCCTCTGGATTTCTTCTTCGTCGGTCACATGTTTCAGCAATAGATCCATTTGCATTTGTAAAACAGTAGCCGGTTGGCCGATATGGTGGCAGGCCGCTCCCAGCGTCTGGATCATTACCCGGTGGCGCTCAGCCTCCATCAGAGCCTCCTGTTGCTGCTCAATGGTTTTTCGTAGCGTGTGTTCTATACGCAATTGTTCCTTTGCCGTTTCGATTCGATGCCGCATTTCTGTCAACACACAATTAAAGTTGTCTTCAATGTAGCGGATGTCATCTGAATCCTGAGTATGTGCCAGTCGAATTGTTTCCGGCAGGGTGCCCTGAGCAATTTCTGTGATGTATTGACGGAGTTTTAGGATGTTTTTTGGATACTTCTGTAGAACCAGAAAACCAAAAACAGCAATACTAAGGGTTAATATGAACGTTAGGAAGATGAGCCAGGGCGAGAAACCGCCGGGGTTTCGGACAACGGTTATGCTGATGTAAAACAACGATAAGGAGGGAATGATCGCCAGAAGAACTACTGCGATTTTCGCCTGAGTTTTTGCATCAAGCGTGACGAGAGAGGCTACCCGGGGTTTTTTCTGCATGGAGTCATCCATTCTTGTTTTTAAATTTTAAACTCTTTGATTTTGGGATTAGCCATGTTTTTGAACAAGGTTATTAATCGCATATTATATTGACGGGATTTACGTGATTATATTTTTTGCATTGATCAGTTCTTGCGCAGCAAGAGCCAGATAAAGAACGGTCCACCGAGCAGGGCGGTGATCAGGCCGGCTGGCATTTCGACTGGGGCTAACACCGTGCGGGCGACGCCGTCGCAGAAAACCAAAAATGCGCCGCCGAATAGAATCACCGCCGGCAACAGCTTTCGGTGATCCGCGCCGAAAATCTGGCGGCAGATATGCGGCACCATCAGCCCGACAAATCCGATCGGCCCGCAGAAGGCAACCGCCGCGCCGGTCATCAGTGAAGCGGAAAAGAAGAGTAGTTTGCGGGTGCGCTTCACATTCACACCGCGCGCACCGGCCAGCTCCTCGCCAGTTAGCAGCAGGTTCATTTCTCGCGTCAGGAAGGCGCAGAAGACCAGCCCGATCAAGGTGAACACACACAGATTGATTGGCGTCGTGAATCCCACCACGGAAAAGCCGCCCATTAGCCAGCGGATCATGCGAAAGGTTTCGCCGGCATCGCTGAAATACTGAATGAGCAGAATCAGGCTAGAGAAAAAGAAGTTCACCGCCACACCGGCCAGCAGTAGCGTGTCGGTGGCAAAACCGCCCTTGGCGCGTGCCAGACCATAGACTAGAAAAACGGCCGCCAATGCACCGCCGAAACCGGCCAGTGAGGTGCCGGCAATGCCTGCCAGAAAGACAGCGGGGCCGAAACGCATCCAGAGTGCCGCGCCGAGCGCTGCGCCGCCGGACACACCCAGTGTGAACGGGGTGGAGAGCGGATTGCGGAACAGTGCCTGGAAAATCATCCCGCTGGTTGCCAGTGCCACTCCGGCCAAAAATGCGGTCAGTACCCGCGGGATACGCAGTTTGAGTAGAATCTCCATTCCCGCCGGGTCATGCAGAACATCGGTACTTCCAATCATTGGAAAAACCAATAATGAACATGCTGCCAATAGAGCCAACACGATAAACTTTAATTTAAACGAACAATTTTCTCCCACGAATCCACACGAATTTTCACGAATAGAGGGATTTCTTATTTGTGCTGATTCGTGTGATTCGTGGGCGGATCTCATTATTCTGTCCTTAATTATTCTGATCAAATTCCCCGGTGGCCGGGGCGAGGGTGGTTTTTTGGACAAAGGTGGTTTCGAAAAGTTTGTTGAGCGGTTCGGGCTGGATCAGCTCATTCGGGGCGCCGTGTGCCGCGTCGCCGGACACACCCAGTGTGAACGGGGTGGAGAGCGGATTGCGGAACAGTGCCTGGAAAATCATCCCGCTGGTTGCCAGTGCCACTCCGGCCAAAAATGCGGTCAGTACCCGCGGGATACGCAGTTT
>Ga0307990_1000375_pt1 | contig 41859 bp, 37 predicted proteins | sample EllFjometagen129_FD_203168 | JGI IMG/M metagenome (GOLD analysis project Ga0307990, IMG submission 203168) | Marine microbial communities from Ellis Fjord, Antarctic Ocean - #129 | ecosystem: Environmental > Aquatic > Marine > Unclassified | place: Southern Ocean | collected 2014-10-08
TTGGAAAATATCAAGAATTAAGAGAAAAAGAAATTGAAACAAAAATTAAAATTTATACTTCTCTAAAAGAATTAAATATTGATTTAAGAAAGGTTAAAACAAATATTTTTCCAAAAATAACAACCCCAGAAATATTAGCTGAAAAAGAAATTCCGATAAATAAAATTCAAAAAAAAGAAAAAACTATTCCAAAAAAGAAAACAGAAAAAATAGAGAACAATCTAGACAAAGAATTAAGAACCATACAAGAACAATTAAAAAAATTAGAATAAATTTTCTAATCTAATTAAATAATTTTAAAAAGAATTATTCTCTTTCAATTTAATGAAAAGACAAGAATTAATAAGTAAATATTTAGAATTTTTTATGTTGCATAAAAAATTCCCCCATAAAAAAATTCCTAATTATTCTTTAATACCTGAAAATGATCCTACAGCACTTTTTACTTCGGCAGGAATGCATCCCCTTGTCCCCTATTTATTAGGGCAAAAACATCCTTTAGGAAAAAGAATTGTTAATATGCAAAAATGCATTAGAACAACAGATATTGATGAAGTTGGAGATAAAACTCACCATACTTTTTTTGAAATGTTAGGTAATTGGTCATTGGGAGATTATTGGAAAGAAGAAGCTATTAAAATGTCTTTTGAATTTCTAACAAAAATATTAAAAATTCCAAAACAGAAAATAGCAGTTAGTATTTTTAAGGGAAATAAAAATACTCCAAAAGATGAGGAGTCTGCAAAAATATGGGAGTCATTAGGAATACTTAAAGAAAGACTTGCTTTCCTTCCTGAATCTGAGAATTGGTGGGGTCCTACTGGAAAAACTGGTCCTTGTGGTCCAGACACAGAAATTTTTTATTGGAGTTCAGAAAAATTAAAATCTCCAAAAGATTTTAATCCAAAAAATGACAACTGGGTTGAAATATGGAACAATGTTCTAATGCAATATCATAAGGATAAAAGATTGATTTTAGTTGATGGAATGCATTGTTTATACGATAAAACTTTTAGTCCTAATCAAGAATTATTAAATCTAATTAATAACTTCAATACCCATACTATATTAGTTGTAAACAAATTCAGGAATAATGGAATTGGATTAATAAAAAATTATGACAAAACAAGAGACACAAATTGGAAAGCTTTCTCCTTAGAAGAAAAAGGAATAGAAAAAACAAACCCAGAATATTTCAAAGCATTAATAAAAAAATTCAATTTAGCTCCTGAAGAAATGCTCTATTTTGATCACAGCAAAGAGAATGTTGAAACTGCAAAAAAAATGGGCATTCTTTCTAAACAATATATTAATACTAAATCAGTAAAAAAATTCATAGAGGCTAATCTTTATACATATATCCCTGCTAAACAAAAAAATATAGACACTGGAATGGGATTAGAGAGAGTTATTGCTGTATTGAATAATTTAGAAGATAATTATCTTACAGAATTATTTTTCCCAATAATAAAAAATATAGAAAAAATATCAAAAAAAGAATATGGAAAAAACAAAAATGAAACAAGAATTATGAGAATCATAGCAGATCATATAAAAGCATCTGTTTTTATCATTTCTGAAAATATAACCCCTTCTAACACAGAACAAGGATATGTTTTAAGAATGTTGATAAGAAGGGCAGTAAGATATGGGAAAATAATTAATATAAAAAACTTTTTGGGATATGTTGCAGAACCAATATTTGAAATTTACAAAGACTATGACTCTCTCCAAAAAAATAAAAAATCTATTTTAAAAATCTTAGAAGGGGAAGAAGAAAAATTTAACCAAACTCTCGAAAAAGGACTTAACAAATTCAAAAAAATTGCTGGGCAAAAAAAAGAGATTAATGGGAAAAATGCATTCCTCTTATTCCAGAGTTATGGATTTCCATTTGAAATAACAGAAGAACTTGCTAAAGAAAACAAAATTAAAGTTGATAGAAAAGGATTTCTTAAAGAATTTGAAAAACACAAGAAGTTATCTCAAACAGCAATAAAAGGAAGATTTAAATCAGGACTTGCAGATGATTCTCTTTCCACTACAAAACTCCACACAATTGCTCATTTGTTATTATCCGCATTAAGAGAAATTTTAAAAGAGAATACTATAATCCAAAAAGGTTCTAATATAACTCCAGAAAGATTAAGGCTTGATTTTTCATTTCAAAGAAAATTAACAGAAGAAGAAATTAAGCAGGTAGAAAATTTGGTTAATGAAAAAATAGAAGAAAACTGCCCTGTCATTTTAGAACAAATGACTCCTGGACAAGCAAAGGAACAAGGAGCATTAGGAATTTTTGATGAAAAATATGGGAACAAAGTTTCTGTTTATACAATTAAATCAAAAGGAAACTCATTTAGTAAAGAAATTTGTGCAGGACCACATGTGAAAAATACAAAAGAATTAAGAGAAGGAAATAAAAAATTTAAAATAAAAAAGCAGAAATCAGTTGGAGAGGGGGCTAGAAGAATTAGGGCTGTTTTGGAATAATCATATTTTAAAAACATATTAATTTTTAAAGAACATACAAGATAAAATTCTATGAAGATAGAAATTGATTATAACAAAGCTTTGGATTTAACAAGAAAAATAATTCAGCTAAAAAAACAAGATAAATTCCCTTTTAATAAGATAATTTTTCCTGATACAATTATCCCTAAAAACATTGAAAAAGGAAGTAAAGAACATCTTGCCCTTATTTTTTATAGCACATCCTTAGATTCTAATCAAAGATCAGATTTACTATATCCTAAAGTTATAAATTTTGCAAGAGAAATAGGAGGGCTAGAAAACATTGCAGAAAGGAGTGAGCCAACATTAAGAAGGATCATACTTTCTTCATTTGGAAGAAACTCTCACATAAATTATTTTGAAACACTTAAAACAAATGCAGAAATCCTTAAAAAAAAATATAACAAAAACCCAAAAGAAATAAAAGGAAAAACTGTCAAGGAAACAACAGAAAAAATATGCAAGTTTTTTAATTATGGTCCTGAAAAAGCAGCCTTGATGATTAAAAATTTTGTAAGATTTGGTGCCTGGGATTTTCCAGAAAACGAAATTCCAATAAAAATTGACAGACATGTTCAAAGAATTAATCTTGGTTTTGGAGTAATAGATAAAAACAAATATGCAGAAGAAATTACAAGAAAAGGAATAGCTAAAAAACTTCAGTTAACTCTAATTAATCTGAAAAAAAGAGGTTATATTACTCAGCAAGATATCTCAGAAAACAAATCAAGAATAATAACTGCAAAAAAATTTACAAATGCACTCAGAGAAACTCATCTAAAAATTACTAAAGAGGAAAATATCTCTGCAATTGAATTAGATGATGCTTACTGGGGTATTGGTTCAGGCTTATGTAATTTTAATGATACAAAATATTGTTACCTTTATTGCCCATTAAAATGTGAGATTCGCCCTCCATCAGATGATAATGCTAACTGGTTTTTCCCTTATATTGATAAAAGAAAAAACTCTTATTTAGTTAAACATTTATTTAAATAAATCACTCAAAATAAATTCCTGGTTTTCCTGGTTTAGCTTTCTTTGACTTTTTTTCAGGGTCTTTATCTCCAGATTTAACCTCAGAATCTGTAACAGAAAAAATTTCAACACCTAAATTAGTCCTTTTTTTAATATCCTCTAAATTCTGTAAATAAATCTGTTTTTCATTAGGCAAAGCATAAACAAAAACCTTTGAAATTTTTTTAATTTGCTTATTTTCTATAATTTTTAAGATATGATGAATATCTTCTATAAGTTTGTCTACAAAACTCTCTTGTTTCTCAATATTTTCATTAATTTTAAATTCATCTATTTTAGGCCATCTACTCAAAGAGATAAATTCTTTTTTATCTTTAGAAATTTTTTCCCAAAGCTCTTCGGTAATATGTGGACAAAAAAGATGTAATAATTGTAATGATTTTTCTAAAACATCTTTAGAAGTTTTTTCAGGGATTGCATCAAACAATTCTCTTAATTTAATAATTGCAAGATTATATTTAAATTCATTAATGTGATCTGTAATCTGTTTAATTGCCTTGTTAATTTTGTGCTCTATCACTTCATCAGATTTTCCTATCTTTATTTTAATAAACTTCTCATAAACTTTTGATAAAAATTTATAGTTTCCAATCAAGATTCTCTCATTCCAATTTGTATCTTTATCTGGAGATGCAAAACTAACCAAGGAAAGCCTTAATGAATCTGCGCCATATTTTTTAATAACATCCAAGGGATTTATAACATTACCAAAGGATTTTGACATTTTTCTTCCATCTGAAGCATGAAGCATACCCTGATTAAATAGACTTTTAAAAGGTTCATTAATTTCTTTTCCAATAAATCCAAAATCTCTTAAAATTTTTGTAAAAAATCTCGCATAGATTAAATGCATACAAGCATGTTCTGCTCCCCCTATGTATTTATCAACAGGCATCCAATAATCTGTTTTTTCATTATCAAAAGGCTTTTTAGAATTTTTATTATCTAAAAATCTTAAAAAATACCAAGAAGAATCAAAAAAAGTATCCATAGTATCTGTCTCCCTTAAAGCTTCACCATTACATCTGGGACACTTTACTTTTAAAAAAGCCTTATTTGTTTTCAAAGGATTGCCCTTACCAAATTGAACTTTATCTGGAAGAATTACAGGCAAATCTTTTTCAGGAATTGGGACGATCCCACATTTATCGCAATAAACAATTGGAATAGGAGTCCCCCAATATCTCTGTCTTGAAATAAGCCAATCTTTTAATTTAAACTGGGTAGTTTTTTTACCAATTTTATTTTTAATTAAAAATTTAATAATTTCTTTCTTAGCTTTTTCACTATCTAAATTATTAAATTTCTCTGAATTAATTAATTTCCCAGAACCGGCATAAGCAACATACCCTTCATTAAACCATTTAATAATTTCATCAAGTTCAGCTATAGGATATAAAGTTCTGAGCTCAGAAACAGGTAACCACTGAACTTCATGCATTTCTGCTTCTTCTTTTAAAAGAGGGAGAGTTTTTTCATCCTTTAATCTAAAAACAAAAACATTTGAAAAAACAGATCTGTTAACTTTTTTGTGGGCAGCATAAAATTGAGCATGTAATTGATAAGGCATCTGCCTTTCTAATTTAAAATTCTGGTAGCCTGTTTCTTCTTTAATTTCTCTCTCTGCTGCTAAGACAGAACCTTCTCCTTCTTCAATCCCTCCTATAACAGGAGTAAGCCAAGGAAATTTTTTATTCTTAAGAGCAATAAATTTCTTTCCAGATTTATCCAACACAATAGCATAAATTATATTTCTTTTAGTATCCTTTGCATCTTTTCTTGGAGGAGTATCTTTATTTAAAAAAGAAGGAACAATAACCTGCTTAATCTTTATTCCATATTTTTTAGCAAAATCAAAATCTCTTTGGTCATGTGCAGGAACAGCCATTACCATCCCAGAACCATAATCAGCTACCACAAAATTACCCGCATAAACAGGAACTTTTTCTTTTGTCACTGGATTAATTGCATAACTTCCTGTAAAAACCCCCTCTTTATTCAAAAATTCTGAATCTCTCTTAGATTTTTGCGAAACAACCTTTATTTTTTTTAGAAATTTTTCAACATCTTTTTTCTGTCCTTTAGTTACAAAACCCATTAATTTTTCATGCTGAGCAGATATAACCATAAATGTAACCCCATAAATTGTATCTGGACGAGTTGTGAACACAGGGAATTTTCCTTTTGAAATAATTTCATCTAAAAGTTCAGGAAACTCTTTTGTGCCCATATGTTTCTCTATAAAATGCCCACATCCCTTAACTTCTATTAATCTTACACTAAGTTTCTTAACTAATAAATCAGCTGAATCTTCTATCCTTTTCTTATCATTATCTGACACAAAAGCAATTATCTCTTCTACATTAGCTTTGACTTCCTCATTTATTTCAAAATCATATAACTCCTTTAACTTTAATGATTTTAATTCATCATCAAGAACTACTGAAGGGGAAACAAAAATCAATTTTTTAACTTTCTTCTTTGTCTCTCCCAACCAGCGAACTAAAAAAGCCCCTCCACAACTATGCCCTATTAAAATTGAGTTTTCATTAACTGGTAACTTATTAAATTCATTTTTCCAATCTTCATAACTTGGTTCCCAAGATTTAGGCATTAAAGGAGTAAAAACTTTTATATCTTTTTCTTCTAACTGTTTTTTAACCCATGGAATCCAATGTTTGTCATAAGTTCTTGTTTTTTCATCCATTGCTTTCTTAACATTGAAAGGGCAACCATGAACAATAATAACATTTGAATTTTCACTTTCAATCTCAAAATCAATTTCAACACCCTCTGAACGCCCAATCCAATTCTTTTGCATTAATTTAATTTTCTCAGGCCAATCTAAATTATCAATATTATCCAATAACTCATCAGCATAATTTGTTATTTTAATAAACCACTGTTCAAGATGTTTTACTTCAACCTCAGTATCTTCATGCCTCCAACATTTTCCATTTTGAACTTGTTCATTTGCAAGAACAGTGTTACATTTAGGACACCAATTAACAGGAGCTTTTTTCCTATAAACTAATCCTTTTTCAAGAAGTTTCAAAAAGAAAAACTGGTTCCATTTATAATAATCAGGCTCGCAAGTTGCTAGGGTTTTATCCCAATCATAACTTAAACCAAGAGCTTTTTGTTGTTTCATAAATGTATCAATAGAATTTTTTGTATATTTCTTCGGATGCTCTCCAACACTAATCGCGGCATTTTCAGCTGGAAGTCCGAATGCATCATAACCCATAGGATGAATTACATTAAACCCATTCATTTTTTTAAAACGAGCATATATATCTCCAATAGTATAATTAAGAACATGCCCAATATGAAGTCCTTTACCAGAAGGATAAGGAAACATCTCAAGACAATAAAATTTCTTTTTCTTTTTATCAATCCTTGCATCAAAAATCTTTTTTTCTTCCCATTTCTTCTGCCATTTTTTTTCTATTTTTTTAAAATTATATATCATATATAACAAATAATTTAGGAACTTTTAAATATTATCTTTAGTTTAAAAAATCATGGAAAAAATAAAAGCATATTTTGTGAATGGAATTATCTTTAGTAACAGCTCTGAAGCAAAAGCTCTATATCAAAAAAGCCATTTTGGAGAACCAAATGAAGAAAAAATACAATATTCTCTTTCTGAAACACTTTATTTAACAGAAAAAGGCAAGATGGAATTATATTCAAAAATAAAAAAAATACCTGAAAAAGAAATTATAAATAAATTTAGAAGAATTGATCAAAAAATAAGTTTGAAATATCCCGTTTTTAAAAATTTAAGAGATAAAGGGTATATTGTTAAAACAGCATTAAAATTTGGAGCAGAATTTAGAGTTTATGATAAAAATGTTGAACCTGGAACAAAAAATAAACATGCAAAATGGATAGTTTTTACAGAAAATGAAACAAAAAAAATGTCCTGGCATGAATTTTCAGCAAAAAATCGTGTAGCTCATTCAACAAAAAAGAATTTACTTTTAGCAATTATTGATGAAGAAGGAGATATAAGTTATTATGAAGTGAAATGGATTAAACCTTAATTAAACTTAAATGTTTTTTTAAAAATGCCTGATTTCTTAAAAGGAACATTACTCTCTTTTAAAATTTTAGATAATAATTCTCCAATCTTCTTAGAAGTTTCAGCCCTAAAAGGGTAACCTGCATATTCAAAAAGCTTTTCATAAAAAGAGCGTTCCATTAACCCCAAACTCCAAAATCTAAGAGAAACATCTTCATCATAAAAATCAGCTCCAAACTCACCTTTAAAAGAAGGGAATTTATTTTCCAAAAATCTTTTAGTCAATGTTAAGCGATTCCCTAATTCTAATATATCCTCAACCTCTATAAGATCTCTTCTCCCCCTATTGAAATGATAAAAAAAATAATCTTCTCCCATAAATAAATGATGTTATAATCCTTTTATTCTTTTTTATACTACACAATACACTTCACAAAAATATTTGCAAAAAACTATTCTTATATTAAACAATGAAATCTAAAGAGGGTTAAATATACTCTTAATCGCGAGGTTATACTATTTTTCATACTTGCATTTATTATTCTTGTTGTTTCAATAATAATATTTATTTCACTTACAATCATTAAAAATATCTCCACAAAAAAGATGCCACAATAACAATAAGCATTATTATCCTTGTTTTAACAATGTTTTTAGAAGCATTAAGAGTTTTAAGATTATAGGATTCTAATCTTATGAAAGTTCTAGAAACAACAACTAATAAAGCAATTATTGATGAAGAAGGATATATAAGTTATTATGAAGTGAAATTGATTAAACCTTAATTATAAAAATATTTATAATACACTTAATTTTCTTCTAACTATGCAACAAAATACAACACCAACTAAAGAAAAAATAATTGATGTTTTAAGAAAAAAAGGCCCGTCTCTTCCTGTTTATATAGCAAGAGAAATAAATACAAATGCTTTATTCACATCTGCATTTCTATCTGAATTATTTTCAGAAAAAAAGATAAACATAAGCAATATGAAAGTTGGAAACTCCCCTGTTTATTATTTGCAAGGACAAGAAGTTTTACTTGAAAAATATGCAGATTATCTAAAAAATAAAGAGAAAGAAGCTTTTTTATTATTAAAAAGGAAAAAATTCATTAAAGATATTGAACAAGAACCTGCAATAAGAGTGGCTTTAAGAGCAATAAAAGATTTTGCAATTCCTTTTAGAACACAAGATTCCCAAGAAATAATCTGGAGACATCACACAAATTCAACAAAAGAATATAATCAAAAAAAAGAAACTTCTGAAAAAACAGAACAAAAAGAAGAAATTCCTAAAGAAATAGAACAAAAAAAAGAAACTCTTACTAAAGAAATAGAACAAAAAGAAGAAAATCCGGAAAAGATAGAAAAAAAAGAAGAAACTACTGAAAAAATAGAACAAAAAATAAATGTTTTTGATAAGAAACAATCCATTAAAAAAGAAACTAAAATAAAAACCACTACAAAAAGAAAAATCCCTCAAAAAAAGGATAACAAATTTTTTAACAAAGTAAAAGAGTATTTATCAATAAATTCAATTGAAATTTTGGACATTGAAAATTTTAGTAAAAATGATTTATTCTTACGTATTAGACAGAATCAAGAAGAAAAACTTCTAGTAGCATTTAATAAAAAAAGAATAACAGAAAGTGAAATAATAAAAGCAAATAAAAAAGCAGAAGAGTTAAATTTAAAATACATCCTCTTAAGTTTAGGAGAACCATTAAAAAAACTAACAAATTTCATTGAAGCTGTAAAAAATCTTTCAAATATTGAAAAAATAAAATAAAAACCTTTAAAAATATCAAATAAAACCACTTAATATGGGAAAAATCAAAACAAGATTAATTAAAAGAACATCAGAAAAATTACTTAAAAAAGGTGTTGAATTTAGTGGGAAATTCAATGAGAACAAAAAAAGCTTGAAAGATACAATGCCTAGTAAAAAAATAAGAAATCAGATAGCAGGATATTTAGCAAGACTTAAGAGAAGAGAAGAATCAAACCAAAATTAATATTTATATCCTTTCTTTATTTATTAGTTCTTAAATAACCCGGCAAAATCATCTCTCTTTCATAATCATTTTTTTAAAAACAAATAGCAAAAACTAATTATAATCCCTACCGCCTAATAAAAAGAATTTTTACAATTAATAATTTTTACAAATTAATCAAATTAAGATTTATTTGATTTCAAAATAGTTTTTATTTCTTCAAGTAAAAAAGTTATTTTCTTCAATTCCTTTCTTTTTTTATTATCAATTATTGATTTAATTATACTAAAGAGTATAAAAAAGATAATAAAACCTCCCACTGCTTGAAGAACATAAATTAACCACTGGATATTTGAAATAAGCTCTTTAGGAATTTCATAAATAAAACTTTCATTAAGCATATCTTTAAAAGAAACAATCTTTTAAAAAACTACCTTAAACTTTTTAAATTGTGTTTAATTATTAATTTTGGCTCTGTAGCTCAGTGTTTAGAGCGCCGCTCTCATGAAATTAAAATAAATTTGAGATAGGCGGAGGCCGAGAGTTAGATTCTCTTCAGAGCCATAATGATAACATGGCTTGAAAAACACAGGAATATTTCTCTAACTATTACAATATTTATAATGGCTTTAATATTTTATTTATCAAATATTCCGGGAAATTCAATAGCAATTTCAGGAAAATTTGATTTTTCTTATATATATCATTTCAGTATTTTCTTTTTGTTAAATTTATTTTTATTTACCACAATAAAAGGTAAAAAAAATATGAACCTAAAATATTTTACAATATCTCTCCTTCTCTCAATTTCATACTCAATTCTTGATGAAATACATCAAATATTTACCCCATTCAGAAATCCAAGCATAATAGATATTTTAACAGATTCAATAGGGATATTATCTTCATCAGTATTTTACATTAATAAATCTAGAAAATAAAAACAAGAAAATAAAAACTCCATATAATTAAAAATAATTTTATCACCAGATTTTATTTTATCTCTTCTAAAACTTCTGGGATTTTATCTACTCCGCGTCCGAAATGCTTTTTTCCTTCACAAATCTTAAATTTAGCATTTAATCCTTTTGCATTTTCCTCTCCTGATTTAAATGGAACCCAGGGATCATCTTTAGAATGTATAACAACAAAATTATCACAATGAGATTTTATCTTTTCAAAGTTATATGCCCCTAATTCATAAAATCCAAAAGTATTTTTCTTTTGATTTTTTTCACGAATTAAAGGATTATTAGTGGCCACAAGAATTATTTTTTTAACTTTTTTATTTTTAGGCAATTTTTCCAACCATCTTAAAATTGCAACTCCACCCCGAGAATGCCCAATTAAAAAGGTATTTTTATCTGGTTTTATTCTGTTAATTATTTCAATCCATTCATTTAAAACAGGATTTTCAGTTTTAGGGAGTATTGGGGAAAAAAAATTAATTCCTTTTTTTTTCTACTTTTTTTTTAACCAAGGATACCATTTCTCAGAAGGACTTGTATCTTTTCCATGCATTAATATAACTTTACTAATATCCTTCATTTTCCTAATAATTTTCTCAAAATTTTTTCAGGATTTTTAGACTTAACTATAGCAGAAGAAATAGCAACACCCTTTGCTCCAAATTTCATTGCAATTTTAATATCATCAAAAGAATGAATCCCTGCTCCAACTAAAAAATCAGATTTCAAATTCTTAGCAATTTTCTTAATTAATTCAGGTTTAGCTTTTGAAACAGAAATTTTTCCAGCAACAAGTTCAGGTGGTTCTATAATCAAATAATCTGGATTTAATTTTTGGATTTTTCTAGCCTCTTTTAAACTAGAAGCGAAAATTGCAGTCTTTAATTTAAGTTCCTTACATATCTTAACAGTTTTTTTCAAAATATTGAAATCAAGCTTATGCTCTGAATGATTCAAAAATGTTCCAACAGCTTTATCTTTTTTAACAGCTTCAGGCAAAATATAACCTGTATGTCTTCCAGGTTCAAAAGAATCAACATGCTCTGCATAAATTTTCAATTTAGTAGATTTCACAACTTCATAAACATCACCTGCCTGCACACCAAGAATAATTTTCTTATCCACTTTAGCAAGTTTCTTTGCTAATTTAACAACATTCTTTCCCTGTTTATATGTTTTAAGATTAATTATAATTATTGGCTTTTTCATTTTATGTAACAAGATTCTTAGAAGACTTATTTTCTAAAATAGATTTAATATTTTCTAAACTAACATCTAGAATTCTCTGCAAAGATTCTTTACTATTAAAAGCATTATGAGGTGTAATAACAACTCCCTTAAAAGTTAATAATAAATGATTTTTAATCAAATTACTAAGATTTTTTTTAGGAAAATTTTTAGATAACAGTTGAGCTTCTTCCTTAATTAAAGATTCTTCTTCTATCACATCTAAGCCTGCTCCACCTAATTGTTTCTTTAAAAGAGCTTTTACCAATGCATCAGTTTCAATAAGTCCTCCCCTAGCAGTATTAATCAAATAAGCTCCTTTTTTTATTAGTTTAATATTCTCCTTATTTATTAGATAATGAGTTTTTTTATTATGAGGGCAATGCAAACTAATAATATCTGATTTTTTTAGTAAATTATTCAAACTACAATATTTAACACCTAAGCTTTTTTCAACTTTCTTATTTTTTTTCAAATCATAAGCAAGTATATTCATTTCAAAACCTTTTGCAATTCTTGCAACACGAATCCCAATATTTCCAACACCAATAATTCCTATTATTTTGCCTTTTAAATCAAATCCCCTTAAACCTTTTAAAGAAAAATCACCTTTTGTTGTATGAGTATAAGATTCATGAATTTTTCTAGATAAATCAAGAATTAATGCAAATGTATGCTCTGCAACAGTATTCCCTCCATAAAAAGGAATATTTAAAATTTTAATTTTTTTCTTTTTACATTCTTCTATATCAATATGCTCAAACCCAGTAGATCTTGTAATTATTGCTTTTAATTTTTCAAATTTATTAATAATATTTTTATTTAAATTAGAATAAATAAACACTGAAACAATATCAAAATTTTTAACATATTTTATATTTTTATTATTTAAAATGCCCTTAAAAAAAATAAGTTCATGTTTTTTTAACCTACCTCTAATATAATCTTCTTGATATTTTTCTATCTCAAAAAAAGCTATTTTCATTTCCAGATAATTTCTTTTAATTTATTTGTTATTTTAATAGGGTTTTTAGATTGCCAAATATTTCTTCCTATAGCTAATCCAATACACCCTGAATTAATAATTTCTCCAACTTGTTTTATTAGAATTTTTTCATTTTTTTTCATTCCACCAGCTATAACAATCTTTACTTTTCCAGCAGATTTAACTGCCCATTTTAAATCAACAGGATTTCCATTATATTGAATTTTGATTATATCTGCACCTAATTCTAATCCAGTTCTTGCAGAATAAGCCATTAATTTTCTTTTTGATTTATTTTTAACACTTTTTCCACGTGGATAAATCCATGCAATAACTGGTAAACCTTTAGCATGAGCTTCTCTTTCAATTTTTTGAAATTCATGCAACATTATATGTTCATATTTACTTCCAATATAAATTGTATATCCCACAGCTACTGCCCCAAAACCAATTGCTTCTTTAACAGTGCATAACTGTCTTGAAATAGGTTCTCCTTTAACAAGATTTGTTTTACCATTTAATTTTAAAATTAAAGGAATTTTTGAATCTTTAATTTTTTTACTATATTTTTTTGCAATTCCTTTTTGCAAAATAATTGCATTATAATTTCCTTTTTTAGCTAATTCAATAATATAATCAGGATCAATAGTTTTATCATTAAAATCTTCAGGACCATGTTCAAGTCCTTGATCATAAGCTAAAAAAAAAGCCTTTCCTTTTCTCAGAATCTTGCCAAATTTTACTTTTGTCATTTCAAATTCCTCTTTAATAATTTATTTTTTGCACCAAAATGTTTTATTACTGATTGACTCTCAATTAAACCAAGTTTCAGGCTATCTTGAATTGTTTTTCCTAACATCTGTCCTGAAACAAAACCTGAAGCAAAAGCATCACCAGCTCCTGTTTTTTCAATAATTTTAATTTTTGAAGGCATTAAATAAAACTTGTTTTTTCCATTATAAGCAGAAATTTTTTTATTTCCATTTGTTATAACAACAATTCCATTTGTTTTAATTAATTTATATAAATTTTCTAATAATTTATTAGAATCATTAAGATTAGATAATAACATAGCTTCTTCTTTATTTAAAATCAAAACTTTGCAATATTTCAATAAATCTCTAAGATTATTTTTTTTGATTAAATAATCACTTGGATTAAAAGCAATTTTAGTATTTTTTTTATTTAAAATTTTCACCAATTTTTTTTGTGAATTAAAACTATCTCCTAATAAAGAAGATAAATAAAGCCATTTTGTTTTAATTTTTTTAAGATTTAATTCAGAAAAATTAAGATGATTATTAATCCCCTTATAAGTAAGTATTGTTCTATTGTTTTCTTTACTATCAAGCACAATTGAATAACCACTTACAGTTTCTTTTTCCATTTTACCTAAAAATTTTATTTTTTCATTCTTTAACATCTTTATTACTTCTTTTCCATAATTATCATCTCCTATTTTCCCAATATAACCTGTTTTAAATCCAAATCTTGAAAAAGCAACAGAACTATTAGTCCCTCCACCCCCAATACTAAACCTAAGATTTTTCATTAAAATTTTACTTCCAACAGGATAACACATAAATTTTCCTTTTTCAGCTATATCAGTATCTAAAAAAACATCTACTACTGCGGAACCAAAACTTATAACATCAAACATTTTTCATTAAACCTCTTTTTATCTCTTAATAACTAAAAAAAGAGTTATTAAAAAAGTTTACTTAAGAGCTTCTAAACCAGGTAATTTATCTCCTGCAATATATCTTAACAAAGCTCCTCCAGATAAACTAAGATGACCAAATTTTCTTTCTGGAATTCTCATAGAATCCACAACAATACTCAAATGCCCTCCACCAATTAAAGAGAAATTTTTATTCTTTGAAATTGCCCTCAACAAATCTTTAGTTCCTTTACAGAATTTCTTATACTCGCAAACTCCCATTGGACCTTTCATATAAATTGTTTTTGATTTTTTTATTTTTTCAGAATATTTCTTTATTGTTTCCTTTCCAATATCAAAAAGCATATAATTACTCGGGAGTTCATCAACAGAAATTTCTTTTCTTTCTCCATTAACATTCATAACAAAATCAACAGGAACCTCAATGTTTTTTAAATTTTTTTTAATCTCCTTGATAAGTTTATTAAAATCTTTTATATTTTTTCTTAATTCTCTTTCAGAAATTCCAAGTTTTTTTCCTTTTGCAATTAAACATAACAAAGAAAAAACTCCCCCTACAAGAACTTTATTATTCCTCCCAAGGAGTTTAATATTATCCCAGGGTTTTGAACCTGCTAAAATATACAGGGTATTTTTTAAATTTATTTTTTTTAATAAGCTAAACTCCTTGTATAAAAAAGGACCTGCAAAACTCTCCATATATTTTGGAAAAGAAATTATTGAAGAATGTTTTCTCTGACAAACAGAAAAAGCATCATTAATATATACATCACATAAAGAAGAAAGTTTTTTAACAAAATTATTTTTCCCAGGTTTAAATTCATCATCAAGAGTTCTTATATTTTCTAATAACAAAGCCTCTCCTGATTTTAATTTTTTTATCTTTTTTACAGCTTTTTTTCCTATTATGTCCTTAACAAATTTAATCTTTGTGAATCTATTTAACAATTTAGAATGTTGTTTTAAGGAAGTCAAATCCTTCTTACCTTGTCTACCTTGATGGGCAATAACCACCACTTTTGCTTTTTTCTTTTTAAGCAGATTAATTGTTTCTGCACTTTGCTCTATTCTTTTAGACATTAAGATTTTTCTATTTTTCAATTCAGAATTAATATCCACTCTCAAAAGAACAGTTTTATTTTTTAAATTGCAACTATTAAAAGTTTTCATTTTTTATTCTTTTTATCCCATTTAGCAACATACTCCAATGATGCTAAAACTGCTTTTGCCCCTTCACCGGCTGCAACAACAATTTGTTTTGCAGGGATATCAGTAACATCTCCTGCTGCAAAAACTCCAGGGATACTTGTAAGATTCTCCTCATTATTTTTAGTGCTTCTAGATATCATTATCTCCCCATTTTCATTTTTCTTACAATCAATAAAATCAGCTTGGGTAATTAATCCAATTTCAACAAAAATTCCCTTAGCTTTTAACATTTTCTCCTTTCCCAAGTGGTCATATTTAATTCCTTTAACATTTTTATCCCCTACAATCTCCTTAATTTTAGAGTTAGTAACTAGTTTTATTTTCTTATTTTTCAAAATCCTATTAATCAAATAAGAATCACCAAACAACTTCTTGCTTGATTCCACAATATAAACTTTTTTAGCATAAACTGAAAGATATAATGCTGCCTCTAAACCAGAATTCCCTCCACCCACAACAATAACTCTTTTTTTCTTATATAAAGGGGCATCACAAGTAACACAATAGGTTAAACCTTTTCCTAAAAATTTTTCCTCTCCAGGAACATTTAACTTCTTTGGTTTTTTACCACTTATTATAATTACTGCCTTTGATTCATAAATTCTCTTTTTTGTGGTAATATAACATTTTTTTTCTTTTTTTTCTATTTTTAAAACTTCCTCTTGTTTAACTTTTACTTTATATTTTTTAGTATGATCAATAAATTCTTTAGTTAATTCGAAACCACTTATATGCTCAAAACCAGGATAATTTTCTACTTCTGGACTCCATGACATCTGTCCTCCAACATCAAGACTTATTACTAAAAACTTAATTTTTCTTCTAGCTGCATAAATAGCTGCAGTCATACCTCCAGGACCAGCACCAACAATAATTAAATCATACATTTTATCCCAACCTCTTTAACAAATCAATCATTCTACAACTATAACCATATTCATTATCATAAAAAGCTAAAACCTTAACTAAATTTCCAATAACCTGTGTTGATAACCCGTCAACAATACATGAATTAGAATTTCTAATAATATCGCTGCTAACTAATTCATCTTCGCTATAATCTAAAATTCCATTTAATTTTTTTGAAGATTGTTTTAAAACATTATTAACTTGTTCTAAAGAAACTTCTTTATCCAATTCAGCAACAAAATCAACAATACTTCCACATGAAACCGGCACTCTTATGGCTAAACCATTCAACTTTCCTTTTAATTCAGGGATAACCTGAATAGTGGCTGTAGTAGCCCCAGATGTAGTTGGAACAATATTTTCTGCTCCAGCTCTTCCTCTTCTTAATTTTTTATTTGGAGAATCTTGAATAGACTGATCAGAAGTATAAGCATGAACAGTAGTCATAAAACCTTTTTTAATTCCAAAATTATCATTTAAGATTTTAGCAATCGGGGCTAAACAATTTGTTGTGCAACTTGCCATTGAAATTATTTTATCTGAATTTTTAAGAGAGTTATCATTAACCCCTAAAACAATTGTTGCATCAGAATTTTTTGAAGGCGCACTGATAATAACTTTTTTAGCACCTGCTTTTAAATGCTTTTTAGCTTTTTCCCTATCAGTAAAAAAACCAGTTGATTCAATAACAAAATCAATTCCTAATTTTTTCCAGGGTAATTTTTCAGGTTCTTTTTCTGAAATAACTTTTATTTTTTTATTTCCTATTTTTATAAAATCTTTTCCAAATTCAATTTTTTTATTATAAATTCCATAAACAGAATCATATTTTAAAAGATAGGCAATAGTTTTTGTATCTGTTAAATCATTTATTGCAATAAAATTTATTCCTTTTTCAATACCTACTTTTAAAACCTGTCTTCCAATTCTTCCAAGACCATTTATAGCAACTTTCATCTAAAACAAAACCTCTTTTATACAAATAAAAAACAGTAAGAATTAATAAATGTTTCGTGAGAGGTTATTTTATTAAAAAACAAGCATAAATTTTCAAATATCTATTTTTTTAAACCAACAATCTCTTTAGTATCTTTATCAATAAACTTCAATATAGCATTATCAGATTTTTTTCTTGGGAGTATATGAATATGAAAATGATTTACAATCATTCCAGCTACTTTATTAGTGTTATTAATAACATTAAAACCCCCTCCATTAAATTTATTCATTAATTTTAATCCAGTTTTTTTTATTGCATCAATTAAATCTCTCCCTAATTCATCAGGTAAATCAAAAATAGTTTGAAAATGTTTTTTAGATATAACAAGTGCATGACCTTTTAATTCTGGATTAATATCATAAATAGAGAAAAAATTTTCATTCTCATAAATAAATTCATCAGAATTTTTTTCTGAAACTAATTTACAAAATATACACTCTTCATTCATATAAAATAAAAATAAAAATAATTTAAAAACCTATTGATTTATTTTCTTCTTTTTCTAATAGCAGTTCTTTTTTTTGAAGGTTTCTTTTTTACTATCACCTTCTTTTTAGAAACTTTTTTCTTTTCAGCTGCGACAGCTCTTTTCTTCTGCCCTTCTAATTTTACAACTTGTTTCTTAAGAGATCCAATTTTAATCTCTAACTGCTTTGGTGTTTTATTTCTAGCCATTTTTTATCACCTCTATTTAATTATTAATTAAAAGAAAGAGTTCTTTAAAAATTCTTCGGTAAAAATTTAATTTTATTTTTTCATATAAATACTTGTTGAAGGGAAAGCAAAATTCACTCCTTCTTTTTCAAGCAGTTCTTTTATTTTTAAATTGATTTTCTCTTGTGTATCCATATAAACGCTATAATCACTTGAATCAATGTAATAAACAACTTCAAAATTTAAACTTGAATCTCCAAATTCCTTAAAATGAACTCTATCTAATTTTGAATGATTTTCTTTTTTTATTACATCAGTAACAATATTCTTAATTTTTTTTAATTTATCCACGCCAGTATCATATTCAACACCAAAACTAAAAACAATTCGTCGAATATTCATTTTTTTATAATTATTAATTCTCGTTGAAGTAAGCTCGCTATTAGACATAACTAACTCTTGTCCTCCTAATGCCTGAATTCTTGTTGTCTTTATCCCAATATGTTTTACAACGCCCATATCATTTCCAACAATAATAAAATCCCCTTCTTCAAAAGGTTTATCAAAATAAATTGCAAAAGCAGAAAATAAATCTCCAAGTACACTCTGTAAAGCCAAACCAATAGCAATGCCTCCAATACCTAAACTAGCAACAAGGGGGGTTATATTAATCCCAAAATTAGAAATAACCATTAACAAAGCAACTGTCCAAATAATTAACTTAACCATAAATCTCATAACAGCAATCATTGACTCGCTTGCACTTTTATTGGCTTTTTTCCTTTTTTGCTTATAATCCTCAAAACCTTGAGTTGAAACATTAATAAGGCCCTTTGATATATAAAAAACAATAAAAATAAATAAACCATAACTCAAAATTTTATTTAAAACTTCGGGCAAAACTAAAAAAAGAGTTGCAATATAAAATGAAAGATAAACATAAAATGGCCAGTGAATTCCTTCAAGAAAATCTACAACAACATCATCCCAATTTGTTTTTGTTTTTTTAGTTGCTCTTTGCAGGATATAAACAAAATAAGAATCAAAAAACTTAAAGATTAAAAAAAGTCCTAAAAATATCATTCCAGAAAAAATATACGCCTTAGATGAATTTGTTTTCAAAAAAAAATCAAAAATATCATCAGTAATCATTTTAATAGCTTTCCTTCTTTTTCAAATTTTATCTCTTTATTAATTAATTTATGAAGAATCTCTTTTAAATCAGAAATTTTAACTCTTATCTGATTTGTTGTATCTCTCTCACGAACTGTAACCTCGTTATTTTTTATAGATTCTTGATCAATCGTAATACAATAAGGAATTCCCACTTCATCATTTCTTGCATATCTTCTTCCTATACTTCCTGAATCATCATAAAAAACATTTAATTCCTTTTTCAAATTTTCAAAGATATTTTTTGAAATAGAAACTAATTCCTTATTTGCTTTAACAAGTGGTAAAACAGCACAAGAATATGGGGCTAAAATTGCAGGGAAGCTAAACATTGCTCCTTCTTTTCCTTTGTTATAAAAACTATCTAATAAAGCATAAATATTTCTATCAACACCAAAACTTAATTCAAGAACATGTGGAATAAACTTTTTTCCATCATAAGAAATTTGCAATTTCTTGTTTGAAATTTTTTGATGCCCAAGTAAATCATGATCAGTTCTGTAATGAATTCCTGCAACTTCCTTAAAATCTCCTAAAGAAGAAAATTCAAGTTCAACATCAAAATGAATTTTATTATAAAAAGCTCTTTCTTTTCTATTTAATTCTCTAAGTCTAAACTTCTTTTCAGGTATATCTAACAAATCAAGATAAAAACTCTGAACTTTAGAAAGATAATAAAGATAAAATTTAGGCAATTTATATTTTTTATTAAGTTCCTTGCAACTAATTCTCTGGATATTTTTTTTATCTGAAAATTTAATCAGCAATTCATTTTTTTCTACTTCATTCCATTTTTCATGCTTATTTATCTCATCAGGATCAAAGAAAATCTGCAATTCTGCTTGAGTAAATTCCCTAAGTCTAAAAAACATCTGGCGAGGAGATATCTCATTTCTATATGCCTTATCAATTATTGCTAAACCTAAAGGCAATTTTTCCCTTGTTGCATAAAATTCCTCTTTAAATGCTAAATAAGCTGCCTGAGCAGTCTCGGGACTAAGATAAGCTTTTTCAGGGTTAGTAGCTCCTACAAAAAGAGAAAACATCATGTTAAATTGTTTAACTTCACCTAATTTACCCTTGCAAAATTCACAGGTTATATTTTTATTTTTTATATTTGAATTAATTTCATCAAAATTAAGAGCTTCTGTATTTTTCATACCTGCTTTTTCAAGAAGATGATCTGCTCTAAATTTAGAATTACATTTTTGACATTGAACAAACGGATCATTAAAATTTTCTATATGTCCAGAAGCTTCAAAAACTTTCTCCGGAAGAATATTATTTCCTTGTATCTCAAAAAAATTATTATCTAAACCAAGGATATATTTTCTCCAAAGTGCCTCCCAATTATTTTTAATAGCTTTTCCTAGATGACCATAGGTAAAAAAACCTGCTCTACCCCCATAAATACTCGCTGTATTAAAAAAAATTCCCCTACTCTGAGATATTGCTGTAATTTTCTCTAATTTTTCATTAAAAACTAAATTAGATTTTTCTTTTTTCAAACTCATTAGATTATTTATTTTAGATAATATAAAAAGTTATTGATTAGGCCTTACTCTTTTTCCTTAGATTCATTATTCTTTTTATAATAAAAAAAGCGAAAATTAAAAATAAAGTTATTATTAAAAAAACAGCAAGGTTATTAACAACCTTTCCTTCTCCAAAAATAGCAAAACCACTAACTTTTGAAAATTTATTTATCAAAATATCCTCTTGCACAAAACTAGAATAAGTTTCAGAATCTAAATTAACAAGTAATTTCATCTCTCCTTCAAGAGATTTATCAATTGGAATTGATATAACTGATAAAGTTTCAGAATCATTAACTAAATATATTGCATCACTAATTTCTAAAATTTTCTTATTATTTAAATCAAATAAAATAAAAGTTAACTCGACATTTTGAGAAAAACCTGCAAGTTCTTTCATAGAATAAGAAATATTAAGTCTTTCTTCTCTGTCTCTTAAAACATCTAAAAATTTAAATTCAAATTTTTTTTCTATCATCTCTATACTTAAATTTCCTGTCTCATTCACTTCTTCACAACTTAAAATTAAAGGGATATTATACTTTCCTTCTGGAATATTTTTAGGAATCTCTAAATCAAAAGAAAAATCATATTTTTCTCCAGGAGAAAGATTCTTAATCCCACTAATAATTGAAATCCAAGAAGAAAAAATTTTAGTAGTTTTTAATTTGCAATCATTTAAAAAATTAGTGCCAGCATTTCTAACACTTAAACTTAACTCTTTTGATTTATCTGAACTAAAAATAAGCTCAGAAGGTGATTTTATTTCTAATTGATTAACTCCAGAAATAATAGGTAAATTTCCTCCTCCCAAACTACTTGATGAACCCCCCCCACTAGAAGAACTACTTGAAGAAGATGAACTGCTGGAACTTGTACAAATTCCACAATCACTAACACATGTGGAACAAATTTCACCATTATTACATATTCCATCACCACAATAACCTGAACTAGGACTAATTAGAAGAGTATGGTTACTTAATCCAATCTCAAATGTTAAGATTCCTAAAGAATCAGAAGTATAAACACTTTCATTTCCATCGACAAAAACTTTATAATCAGTATCAGCAACTAAATCATAAATTTCAAAATTTGCATTTCCACTATAACTTAATGTAGAAATATTAAATACTTTTTCAATCCCTGAGATATCATAATACACCTTCCCAATCTTTATTTCATCAAATTTAATGCTAAAATTTTTTGTAAATAAAAATCCTGAAACAATAAAATCCCCCTTAGAAGGAATTGAATAAATCTCTGTGTGATTATTAAAATAATCAACTGAATCGCTTAGTCCTACAATTGCATGACTCCCTCCAATATACTCATCATAACGAATTGTTTTTCCATAATTAGTCATAGAATCATTATAATCTCTTGATAATTGATAATTAACAGAACCATCATTTTGATATTGCGTAACCATTGCAGGTGCTAAAGCATTGTAACATAAATAACTTGCATCTCTTGCCCTATATTCTTCAGGCATTGTAGAGGGAGTACCTCCAATTCTTGCTTGTAAATCACTTTGATAACTTGGATTTAAAGAATACCATGCAGTAACATTTAAAACACCTCCTGTTGAGAAAATTCCAGAAAATAAATCAGGATATCTTGCACTACATGCACCTGCTCTTCCCCCTCCTGCTGAAAAACCCCAGATATAAATTCTCTCGCCAATATAATCACTATAAGTTGTATCACTTTTCACCTCTTGTATAACCTCATAAATATCAATGCACTCTTTACCAAAAGCTCCTCTTGAACCTTCTGAATTTCCCTTTCCTCTAGTATTGACTAAAACAGAAGAATAACCCCTAGCTCTGAATGTATCCATAACAGGAGCTCTATAAGAATCTTTAGAACTTGACCAAGAGTCAGGAATTACTAATAAAGAACCATTTTCAGAAGTAAAATTAAAATAAAAATCAAAATAAATATCCAAACCCTCTGAATTAGTAAAATAATCATTCTCATATTTTATACTTTTTCTTAAAACAAATTGCTCATTTAAACTTCCAGTTCCATTTTGATTAACACAATAAAAGGTCAAATTATAAATTCCCGCATCAAGAGATTCACTTGTTAAGAAAATCCCCCCACCAAGATTAACCATTGAAACATTATTAGCGCCATCTCTTGAAAAAGAACAATTATCAGGATTATTTGACACATTTAATTGATACTCAATATTAAAAAAATTCTCATAATTTGTATTACTAATTAGATTTATCACAGGGGAAGCATTATTTACAGAACCAGTAGATATTGTTCTTGTTGTAGATAAATAATAAGCACTTTGATTAACTATATACCCTTTGAAAGTATGTGAAGATTCAAAAAGACCAATAAAATTATGTTCATATTTATTTATATTTGAATTATAAATTGCTTTTATCTCTTGCTCATCTAATGCTCTTTTAAAAATAATAACTTCATCAATTAATCCATCAAATTCAGAATCTGCCCTTCCAAAATTTCCAATTGTAACATTAGCAAAAGAATTTCCATTAATTCCTGAAGGTAAACTATCTGTTTGAGATTGTAACGCACTATCCAAATAAAGTTTAACTGTTCCATTATTTGTTGCACACAAATGATACCATTGAGATGTATTTAAAACACTATTTGTAAAAACACTTGCATCATAACTTGTACTACCAGTAGAACTTAAAAAAAATCCATATTTATTATCACCAGAATTTTGTGCCATTAGATAAGCTCGATTATTTCCTGATAAAGTATCATATTTTCCAACAACTCCAGTATAAGTGCTTCCATGATTATTAGCATTAAACCAAGCACAAACAGTTATTTCATCTGTAACTCCAGGAGAATCTAAACTGGAACTATCTAAAACATTTACATAATTTGAACCATCAACTTCTAAAGCATCTCCAAAAACACCATTCGAACAAGTAGCAGCACCATTAACAAATACTCCATCATTATTATAAGATGATTTATCAACAAGAGTTCCAATATCTTCATCATCCATTCTCAACCATAGAACTAAATCAGAATCAAAATCTACAAAAGAATAATAATCATTAGAACCATTTGTTGAGAGATTAACATAAATAGAATTACCTAAGATATCCTCTATGGGAGTTGGATAAACAAAACTTAAATTCAAAGTTTCATTTTCTGATTGCTGTTGCTGAACTTCAACAACCTCAAAACTAATTAATTCTGTATTATTAATCTCTCCTGATTTATCAACATCATAACCTTTAATTGTATGGCTTCCTAATGTCAGATTAGAAAAAGAATAATTAAATTTATATTGTGAAGAATCATAAAGAGATTTTATTTCATTATCAGATAAACTTCTATTAAATATTAAAACTTCGTCAATTAATCCATCAAATTCATAAGAAAAACTATTATAAAAAGTTCCGATTTCAAAATCACCTGTTCCAATATGATTAATTCCTTGAGAATCTGCAGTTCCAGTTTGCTGTTGTCCATCAAGATAAATATGTATTGTAGAATTATCATAAGTTGCGCACAAATGATACCATTGAGATGTATTCAATTCAGAATTAGTGTATAATTCAGCACCATTAGAAGAATGAGTCTGCCCATCTCTACTTAAAATTAAACCATATTTATTAGTATTATCATCTTTACCAAGAAGATATTGTCTTTCATCTACTTTCCATTTTCCTGCTATTCCCTTAAACCCTGTCCCATGACTAGCAATATTAATCCAAGAGCAAGTTGTTATCATATCACTAATTCCAGGAGAATCTAAACTAGAACTATCAGGGATAACAATTTTATTATTCGTTCCAGCAAAAGAAGCTCCATTACCAAAAACTCCATTTGAAGAATTAATATTAACTATTCCTACCAAACTTCCATCATTAGAATAAGAACTTAAATCTATAGGATACCCAGAACCATTTAAATCATCCATTCTCATATAAAAAATAAGAGAATTATCTAAATCAATAAATGAATAATAATCTAAATAAGTTGAATTAATTTCAATTGATACTGGAAGGGTATAATTCTCTCCTTCAACAATATTTTCAAAAACTGCAAAACCTGTAAATTTATTATTCACAAAATATAAACTAAATAAAGCAATTCCCAATATTCCAAAGATAAACAAATAACTTACAATAATCTCTTTTCTTTTTACACTCATTAGATTTAAAAAGATTTTTTATTTAAATAGTTTATGATATTCAATAGTTTATGATATTCAATAGTTTATGATATTTGAAGAAAGAAAGAAAAATTCTCTCGATTATTTCCGAAATCCTTAAATATGCTCCCTTCTTAAACTAATTATGCAAACAAAAAAAATAGGGTTGATTTTTTTCTGTATTTTAATTTTATTCCCATTAATAATAAATGCTCAAAACAACAAGATAGAGATTACAATGACTGAAAAAACAATAAAAGCAGGAGAAGATGTATTATTTGGAATAATACTATATAATTCTCAAAATAATATTATTTATGATAATGTGAAAATAATTATTCAAGATGCAGAAGAAACAAAAACAATTGAAAAAATAATTAATTCAAAAGATATAGCAAGTATAAGTTTAGGTGAAAAAGCCAAACAAGGACAATGGAAAATAACAGCAACCTACAAAGATATCCAAACAACTGAAACTTTTTTCGTAGAAGCTAAAGAAGAATTAACATTTAATATCGAAGAGGGCATATTAACAATTAAAAATAATGGAAATATTAAAATAAACAAAGAAATACAGATAATTATTGGAGAAACAACAGGAGAACCAAAAAACCTTGGATTAAACATAGATGAAGAAGAAAAATACAGATTAATTGCTCCAGAAGGAATTTATGAGATAAAAATAATTTCTAAAGAAGAGGTTTTATTTTCAAAAAGAAATATTCAATTAGAAAATCAAGGATTTACAGGACAAGCAATTGGTGCTGTTAATGAAAAGCAAACCCAAAAAAACCTTTTAACAGGAGGGATTTCTCCTGATAAAGAATCAGATGAAGCTTTTTTATATTATATTAAAAATAGTAAGATGGTTTATACTTTTATCTTTGTAATATTTGGTGCAATGATTCTCTTAGCAATAGAAAGAAGATACACAAAAAAATTTCAAAAATAATTATTTTTATGCTCATCCCACTCAAATTTAGTTAAAACAAAAACAACTATTTTTATTTTTTCAGGTTCTACATTAAATAAAAGGAGAAATCTAAAATAATTAAAATAAGAATTTTCTCAAACATCTTTCTACAAGAATCATCTAACAATTAAAAAATCTTTTTTTATTAAGATAAAAAAACTTGTCTTTTTACTTGAAAAATATTTTTTAATTCTTTTATCTAATTCAAACTGTTCTACTATTAATTTTGTCTTAATTAATTCTCTCATAATTTAAGGAAGATATAAAAATAATTCAATAAAGTTTATGCAATTTTTCTTTTTCTAAAACAATAAAATTCATATAAAAGAATATTCTATCATTTATTTAAATACATTTTTTAGTTTTTTGATAAAAATAAAAATATTATCCCTAATTAAAAAAAATTTTACATATTCATTAGCACTATATCTATTTTATAAAAAATAAATTTTCCTTGAAAAACAAGTTTATTTAAAAAATTAATCATACTTTTAAAAAAATAGAATCTGCATCTCTATTAATAATTATCCTTCAAATTACAGGAGAAATAAAAAAATTAATCAATCCAAAACTCTATACCCTTTCATTTTTAATATTTTCTTCACACTTTTATTAATTTTTTCTTCATTTATTTTTCCATTTTTAACTTCTAGTTCTAATCCATTTAATAATTCATGCAACTCTTTTATACTGGAGTAAAAATCCAGAATAAGATTTTCTCCTGAATTGATTAAATCTATATACATTTTTTTCTTTTTAATATAAAATTTTTTCAATCCTTTCATACTTACCTCATCAGAAATTATTAATCCCTTAAAATGATTAAGAGAGTCAATTACACTTTTAGAAACAGTCGAAGGTTTATCATTTGAAAAAATTTTTCCATAAACTTTCTGATGACCAATTATTATTGAAGAAACATCTTCTTTTTTACACACCTCAAATAATTCTAAATTTTCTTTTGTAATTTTTTGCTTATGACTAACTTTATGAAGATTTTTCAACATTGATTTTCCAGGATAATGCTTACAAGTTCCAAACACATTTTCTTGTAAACCCCTTATATAAAACCTTATTTTATTCTTAATCTCTTTTTTAGCCCCAACAAAAACTCTCCCCCCATAAACATCATCAATATACTCTGCAACAGGTGAAAAATTTAAATTAAAACCAATTTTTTTCATTATCTTTCCTTGTTCAACACCAACCTCATAGGCTTCTTCTTTTGTTTTAATATCTAAAAATTTTGGAAATTTTTCTGCATATTTCTTTGTAATAAAAGGAGTCCATAAACCTTCGAAATCAGTTGCAATAAATAATCTTACTTTAGAATTATCTTTATATTTTTTAATTACTTTTTTGTATTTTTCAGGAAATTTCAATTTATTAAGAAAAACACCTCCAAGATTCAAATCAAGATGTTTCTTATTATACCTATCTCCTCTAACAAGAATCATCTGACTTAATTTTTGCTTTAAAGTTAAACTTCTAAAATAAATTGCATTTCCTTTAATTTTTATGCTCTCTGTGCCTACATCTTTCACCATTTTATTTGTTGTAATTTATAAAACATATTCAATATAATTTTAAACAAAAGAATATGAAATTATCATATCTTCAATATTTTAACTATAATCCATAATTTTTAAACTTAACCTTAAATTTAAAATCTAAATCTTAAAACCACAAAGAATAAATATCAAAAAATTTAATCTAGTTATACCTAACATTCTAAGGACAAACAGAAATTAGAAAAAAACAATCTATTAATAGAAAAAATTTCTTCAAATAAATAATCAAATAAAATTTTTTATATTATATTAAAAATAGTAAAATGGTCTATACTTTTATCTTTGTAATATTTGGTGCAATGATTCTTTTAACAATAGAAAGAAGAATAACCACTTAAAAAGTCCTGCACTTTTTGAAAGTATAAAAGCAGAGGGCGGGACTCGAACCCGCGAAAAACCGGGCTGCAACCGATTGCAGTAGCCGCTGTGCCACCTCTGCAACGCTCCTGACAGGATTCGAACCTGCGACCCTTAGCTTAGAAGGCTAATGCTCTATCCAACTGAGCTACAGGAGCTTAAAAAAGAAAATTCAAAGAACTATTAAAAGGTTTTCTATAATCTAAACCTCAAAAGAATCTAAATCTCTAACAACAAAGGTATTATCAAAAATTTTTTTAGCTTCTTCTAAAATAATTTTAGGATTTTTATCATATCTCTGACTTATATGTGTTAGAACTAATTTTCCAACCTTAGCTTTTTTAGCAATTTCTGCAGCTTGTTCTGAAGTCATATGTTTATAGTTTTTAGCAAAATCTTTATTTGCAGAACTAAAACTTGATTCACAAACAAGTAAATCAGAATTTTTAACAAAATTGATTATTGATTTATTAAATTGTGTATCAAGAACAAAAGAAATTTTCTTATCTTTTTCTTTGTAAGTTAAATTTTTAAAATTATATTTTTTTCCATTATAAATAATATTTTTTCCTTTTTTTAAATCAATTAAATAAGGCCCTTCAACAATATTAAACTTTTTTAATTTCTCTTTATCAATTCTAATCTTTCCTTTTTTAATAAAATTATAAGCATTACAAGGAATTCCATGATAAACTCTCTTAACTTCCAAATAAAAAGATTCATTTTCAAAAAATTTCCCTTTTTTTATCTCTTCAATTTTCATTTCAATCTTCCCTGAAAAAATAAATGTATTTAACATATTCTTAAAAAAATTTTTTGTTCCTTCAGGACCATAAACAAAAAGAATTTTTTTATAATTACTAAAAGCAAGAGTCTGTAATAACCCTGGAATACCAAGAATATGATCTCCATGCCAGTGAGTAATTAATAATTTTGTAAGCTTCATTAGATTTGCTTTTGCTTTTCTAAATTGTCTCTGGGTTCCTTCACCACAATCAACAAGAATATTCTCATCTTGATAATTTATTAAAATAGAAGTATGATTCCTGTTAGCACTAGGAATAGAACCTGAAGTTCCTAAAAAAGTTAATTTTATTTTTTCTGTCATAATTAAAAAAAAGAAAAATAGATTTATATAAGTTATGAAAGCCTGTTATCACTAAACTTATGTCGCTAGAAATCATGCCTGGCGAAAAATTTATAGACACAATCGCAATTATTCTGTTTTTAGTGCAGTTGAAGCAGGAGAGATAAAAATAATTGTATCTCCTCTTAAAAAAGTCAAACCAAGATTTCTCTTTAATTCATTGTTATGCATCTCTTTAATATTATCCAAAACTAAATTAATATGGATATCAAAAGCTAACAAAGTCCCAACAAACTGTTTGTCTCCTTTCAAATACACAAGAACCTCTTTACCCTTTGAATTATTTAACAAATCCAAAGGACGTTCAATTCCATTAGTCATGAAATTCTATAATAAGTTGCTTTTTAAATTTTTCTTTAATAAAAAATAGCGATTAATAAAAATTCAATGTGAAAATCAGATTAGATTAATTTTTGAAATCTTGATATATAAAAAGGAAAAAATTAGTAGAATAAAAAGAATTCCTCAAAACCCCTTATAGAAATATATTTAAACTAAAAATTACCTGATAAAAATATGATAAGGAAAAGAAAAAAAACAGGGAAGAAATATGCAGAAAAAAGAAAAAAGAAAAAGTATGAAATCCCTGGACAAAGAACAACTGCAAAAATAGGTAGTGAAACTAAAAGAAAAACAAAAAGAACTTTAGGGGATAATAAAAAGATAGTGTTATTAAAATCAAAATTTATTAATATTAAAATGCCAGATAAAAAAATAAAGAAAATTGTAATAAAAAATGTTCTTGAAACACCTTCAAATAGATTTTTTGCAAGACAGAATATTCTAACAAAAGGAACAATAATTGAAACAGAAATTGGAAAAGCTAAAATAACAAATCGTCCAACCCAAGAAGGGCATATTAATGGAATTTTAATTGAAAAAGAATAAATTGCTTAATAAGCTTTTTAAATGAATTTTTAGTGAATTTTTACTTCTATAACATAACACCAAAAAACAAAACATTTATAAATTCCTTCCCTTTTTAAACCTTACTATTTAGATTTTTAAAATGACTAATATAAAAAAATGCCCTGAATGTGGGAGTGCTAACTTAACCTATGATTCTCACTTAGGAGAAATTATATGCAATGATTGTGGATTAGTTGTAGAAGACAAAATGGTTGATACAGGAATCGACATACAAGGAAAATTTGATAAATCTGAAAAAAAAGGACGTGGTGGAGCACCAATAAGTATGCAAAAGTTTGACAAGGGTTTAACCACAAATGTAGGTGAAATATCAGATATATACAGATTAGAGCCAAGACAAACTCGTAAATTTTTAAGATTAAAAAAATGGCAAGAGAGAGTTTCTACTTCTATTGAAAGAAATTTAAGACTAGCTATGGCTGAATTACGAGTTATTGCATCTTATTTAAGTCTTCCAAATGTTGTGAGAGATGAAGCCTCAAGAACTTACAATTATGTTCTACAGAGAGGACTTGTAAGAGGCAGGTCAATGGAATCTGTAATTGCTGCTTGTTTATATGCTGCATGTAGGTCATATAATATTCCCCGAACTTTAGATGAAATGACAACAGCTTCAGATGTAGAAAGAAAAGAAATAGGAAGAACTTATAGATTTATAATAAGAAAACTAGGAATAAAAGTTAAACAAAGTTCTCCAAAAGATTATATTTCAAGATTTTCTTCTGTATTAAAACTCTCTCCAAAAACACAAAATGAAGCTCTTAAAGTATTACGACAAGCTGAAGAAGTTGAACTAACTTCTGGGCGTGGTCCAGCTGGAATTGCTGCTGCTGCTCTTTATGTTGCTGCTTTAGTAAATGATGAGAAAAAAACTCAGCGTGAAGTTGCAGATATAGCAGGCATAACAGAGGTAACAATAAGAAATAGATACAAGGAATTAATAGAAAAACTTAGTTTAGAAGAAAAAATAAAACAAAAAGAAGCTGAATCAAAAACTGAATAAACAATAAGATTCAATTCTAACATCATCTGGATTTTTAATTCTCATTCTATCTTCATAATCTTTTTTCTTTAATTTAGAATCTCTTAAGAAAAAAAACATAATATAAATTGAAATAAAAAAAACCCACCAAATATTCCTCCCAATAAGATTTATCATAAAAGAGAAATAAATGCTCAAAAAAGTTAAACCTAATATAATCAGAAAAATATAAGAAATTTTAAATTCCATAAAGCAATTAAAAAAAAGTGCTTTTAAGCTTTCATAAGCACTTAAAGGTGGTAATTCCAAAACTTTTTATATCTATAAAAAATCCTAATCTAAAGCGAGAGTGCCGGAGCGGTCAAACGGGACAGGCCTAGGACCTGTTAGCTTAGTGCTTACCAAGGTTCAAATCCTTGCTCTCGCATTTATTTGAACCTAAAAATGATTTGAAGGGGTATCAGGAGGTTCAAATAACTTCAAAAGTATCGCCTTTTGAATGTCCCAGAAAATTATCAATTTTCTGAGCTTGCTCTCGCATTTATTTGAACCTAAAAATGATTTGAAGGGGTATCAGGAGGTTCAAATAACTTCAAAAGTATCGCCTTTTGAATGTCCCAGAAAATTATCAATTTTCTGAGCTTGCTCTCGCATTTATTTGAACCTAAAAATGATTTGAAGGGGTATCAGGAGGTTCAAATAACTTCAAAAGTATCGCCTTTTGAATGTCCCAGAAAATTATCAATTTTCTGAGCTTGCTCTCGCATAATGCTCTATTCAAGATCAAGATAATTTTCATAATAGCTTATAACTTTTTCTATATAACTTTTTGTTGTTGAAGGCAAATCATTTTTACATTCATCAAAGGATAAATCTTTATCAATGCATTTACTTTTTATTAGAGTAGGTCCTGCATTATACGCAGCAAGAACTAACTTTGGATCAGTTATTTTATAAATTTCTCTTAAACATTTTAAGTAACATGTTCCAAGATAAACATTAGTTTTAGGATTTGTTACCCAATCATGATTATAATATGTATAACATAATCCATAACATCTTCCTGTATTTTCATTAGTGATATCTGCAATAGCACCATTAATTCCCCCTTTTAATTGCATTAAACCATATTCTCCTGAAGAACCTTTTGTATCTTGATTTCCTGAACTTTCTTTCTGAATAATAGCCATAACCAGATTAGGATTTATATCAAATGTTTCATAAGCCTCTTGAACATAAGATTCATATTTTTTTTCATTTCCATTAATCTCAACTTTACTTGTTGAATGAACTCCATTCTGAATAGTCAAACTATTTTCCCCACCTTCATCTTTAGGAACACAACAACAAAAAGTAGTTTTTTCAGAAGAAGGTTTTTTTGTTTCTCCAGATTTGCATGCGCTATCTTTATCAGTCTCATAACCTCTTTCATAATCGCTCCCGCAAAATTTATCACAATCTATAATTGGTTTAGTTACAACCCCTGTTTCTCCCCCCTCAATTTTTTCTATTTTTTTTGTTGCTCTGCTTTTTAATTCATTGTATAATTTCTGAGCAAGTTCTGCATAAGCTTTTCCTCTTTGCAATAATAATTCAGCTTTATCTTTATTCCAGAAAACTTTATTATAATCTTCATTCACAAGTTCAATAACTATTTCAGGAGTAGATTTTTCAATTTGTTCAATTAGTGTTTTAACTTCAGCATAAGTTTTGTGCTTTCCTTCTTGTTTAAGTAATTCTAATGAATGTTCTGTTAATTCGCCAAGAGTATTATTTTCTATGTCTATATTTTCAATAACCCCTGCAACACTTTTCTTATCAATCCAGCATCTTATGTTTTTATCATCACAATAACCTACATCAATCCATCTTTGGTCTTCAGTTCCATATTTACTATCAGAATTTTTTCCTGGATTTTCAGTTGAGCATATTCTAATAATTCCTCTATCATAAATTGCAGGATTAACCATTTCATCAGCAGCACTTTCTATGTTTAATGTTGCTAAACTATAAAGGCTAACACTCCCAGAAACACATTCAGTTTCTGATTGTATATCTTTTTCAGATGCTTGCTCTTTCAAATATTTATCCTCAACATAATTAATTGCAAAAGAACTTGAAACTTGTTTAAATCCGCATTCTTCTTGTCCATTTACAACAATGCATAATTCTTGATATCCACTTGGGGCAGTAAAATCTACTGTTTCAGAAGCATATTCTCCCTCAGGAATATATCCATAACCAACAACTCTGTCAGTAGAAGTATCTTTGTAATAAGAACTGCTTGTATCCCCCTTTAAATAAACCTGGTAATATGCTCTTGACTCTTTTCCAGCATAAATATAGTAATAAACCTTATAATGTGCAGTTGGAGGATTAGTAGTTGTTGTGAGAACTGTTTTATCAAATCTTCCGTGGAATTGTGGTGGTGAGTCTGGGTTAATTAAACTCTCTAACAAATTAGATTCATCAGGATAACTTACTGAAACAAAACTTTTGCATACTTCTTCTCCCACTCCTTCTAAAACTCTTGACTTGAAAGCTTTGTAAGATTCTGCTGAATAATATTCAGTAAAATAATTAACAGATTTTTCTGCATTTGACCATGCATTTTGAACACTCATATATTCTCCCCCTCCACGAGTATTTTGCCCCATAGCAATCTCAATCATTTTTGGGATTATCATTTTTGCAGCTGGTAATGCCTGTCTCCAAAAAAAATCACATAAATGAATTGAATAAATTTCATCACAAATTCCTATCATCTGCCCACTATCTAAACTTTCTTGAAGACAATCTCTGTAAGATTGATAAACTGAAAGTAATCCATCAATTCCAGCTTTTATTCCTGTTAAACAAACAGGAATATAAATTCCTTCTCTGTAATTAGGGAAACATAAAGCAATGCTTCCTATAATTCCTGATTGTATTACATCTTGAACAGGATATGCTCCCCCTAAATCACATCTGCTTGAAGGACAGATAACAGGGTCGCAAACATTAAATAAAATCTGGCAGTCCTTAGGTGACATAAAATCTTGACACTGGATATCAGGTATATCAATCTGAGGCTCTCCAACCTTAATATTTTCTTTTTTCCCATTTCTCATAGTTAATGTAACCTGTGTAATTCCCGCTTTATACTGTCTTGAAGCTTCTTCAATTGCTTTAACAGCAGAATTCACAAGTTTCTTAGCATCATTTTCATTTTCAAAACTTGGGATTTGCCCATAAGCCTGTCCTGTTCCTGTATTTATCATAGTGCAAGTATCATCATCTTTCATATTATCTTCTCTATTATTAAGACCAACATTACACACATAAAAACTAGAAACTCTCCCAGATTGCTCATAACTCCCTATATTTCCAACAACAGGAAGAGTTTGTTTAATACTTGTATACCATCCATTTTCCAGGTCAAAAGGAACAATTGCAGGCATTCCTTTGTAAGGTTCTGTTTCAAAATATTTAACTAAAGGATGAGGTTTAGTTCCAGAAGATTTATAAGTATTTTGATAACCTTCTGCATTTATTTTTGTATAAGTAAATTTCTTAGCAATTTCTTCTGAGTTTTCTGGTTTTCCAGTGAGGGTAATTTTATTCTTTAAATCAATTCCTTTATAATTAAAAACTTCTATCACACCATATTTATTATTATTTCCATCTAAAACAAATAAATATTTTTTACCCCCATAAACTTCCACTTTTATATTATATTCTTTGTTAGTTTCAAAATAGGGTTTAGATATTCCTCCGCCCCCAATACCACTAGAAAGGTCAAGAATGTCTTCTCCATTAATTGTCCAGCCATTCCAGGTTCCTTTATTAGCATTAGCATCAGCACTATGAGAAATATCTGCATTTGTATAACCTGCTTTGTTAAGCTCACCTAATAAAGATTCTCTTTCAATATCTTCTTTTGATGCTTCTTGTATAGAACCATAAATAGAACAAACCTGGTTTTTTGCAAGTTCATCATTTGGATTTTGTTTTAAACTTGTTGAGTAAAAATCCAAATCTTTTAAATCTTGAATATTGTAGTTATAATTCTTTTTCCATTGGGTGTATGTTATTAAGGTATCAATTTCAGAAGAAGTTATTATTAAATCATTTGAGCAGTTTACATTATTTAAATCTGTTTTTAATTGTTTTTTTACACTTGGGATATAATCCCCCATGAAAACATCAGTATCAACAACTTTCTCTCCTAAACCTAAAAATGACAAGATTCCTTGATTGTCTTTAGCAGCTCCGGAACTTTGCTCTATGTTTTTGATTTCTTGATTTTTTGTTTGCAAAATTTTATAATAATTTTCAACATCTTTATCTATTTTTTCTGAGTTTTCAGTAAAGCAATCATTCATAGAAACATAATCAACTGTTTTTCCATTCATCTTTTTTGTTGTTAAAGCTTCAGAACATTTATCATACCACCCGCCTTTATCTCGCATAATTTTTTGTCTTGCAATAGACTTTCCATCTAAATTATCAAAAATATTTTTAAAAATCATTAAACCTCCCATACCCAAGCAAGCACCTTTAAGTCCTTTAATCACCTTTCCAAGATCTTCTGATTTCTCAGTCCAGTCATTGATAAATTTATCTAAATCTTCAATTTTTTCTTTTGTTTTTTCAGGAGAGAGTTTAATATTTCTTTTTTCAATTCCTATCTGAAAACTAAAATTAACTTCAGTTTCAACATTTTCAATATAAGGAATTAAAGAAACTCGTGCATATTTTTTTAATTTAATTTCTTTAATTGAGAAAACATAATCGCTTCCAAAATTCTTTTGTTCACCTTTTTTAAGCTCAACTTTTTTAGTGATATCTGCAATGTCTTTTTTATCTTCTCCAGAAGGTTTTAACTTAATTTCAATAGTTGCTGAATCTTCTTCTAATCCAGTTAGTTGAATATACTCTGTTTTTTCTGCATTTAAATAAACTAATTGATTCTTGCCTAATTTTTTTATTTCATAATCTTTATCATAACTTTTGGGGTAATTCACAATTAATTCTAAGCCATATTCACTTAAACCTGGCTCAAGAACATCATATAAAGTTATAAATTCAGATTCACCATTTATAAAAACACTATTAGTTGCAGATTCAGAATTAGAAGTTCTATAATTATCTTTGCAAAGATAACTATCAGCTTGCTCATCTTCAGGATATTGCTCTTTTAATTTTTTGCATAATTTCATGACTCTATTTTTCTGTCCCAATTCATTAGCAAAATTTATTGCCTTTGTGAATGCTTTTTTCCCATAAGTTATTTCAGAGACCTCATTTTTTTTCTCGCTAGAAAAACTTTCAATTATTTTATTGAAATCATCATTTGCATTATTACTTAAATCCCCTAACTCCTTGACTTCACTTGCTTCAACTTCTTTTGTTTCTATAAAGTTGTTGAAATCCTCATCATTTGCATTTGAATAACCTACTAATTGAACTTCTTTATCAGATATAGAGCTAACACTTCCATATTTAACTACCTTAATTTTTTCTTCAGGTGTTATTGACTTTTCCTCTCCAGAAGAATATTTTTTTAAATGAAAATTAATTTTGTTTGCAAAATTTGATATTTCATCTTCAGAAAGTTTGTTAATTTTAGTGTTTGTTTCATAAAGATAAACAATTAAATCTTTTGTCTCATCTGTATCAAGAATTCTCTGGGAATTTGTTTTTTTTAAACTTCCAACGTAAGCCAAGAAGTAATTCTTTTCTCCAGATTCAAAAACTTTCTCCCCAATACTTGCACTTTTGATAGTCTCTCCAATCTTAAATTCTATTTTAGGACTAATTATTAAATTAAAAGAACTTCTCTCTTCATCTTCTCTACAACTTGCTTTAACTATTTTTAGCAATCCATATCTTTGAATATCACTTAAACTGCAACGATTATCTAAGAAGTTTTCACCTTCTATAACCTCTATATATTCTGAACCAATTTTTAATCTTGCTCTTGTATCTGGGAGAGTTAAGGCTTCTAATTTAACTTGGAATCTTGCTAAACAATCAAATCCTGGCAAGGATAATTTTTTTGAGAAACTATTTTTTTCTAAATTAAGCACACTTAATCTTTTAGTTGAATCATGAATTGAAATTGTAGCACTATTTTCATCAACTCCTTCTGCTCTTAAATAACCTCTTCCTTCCCAAAAACTATAAAATTTTTTTTGTTCTTCCCAATCTGAATTATCTTGTATTTCTGGAAGATAAAAACTTGATTTTCCAATTCCAAAAGCATCTTCTATATCATACTTTAAAGTAGCAGTTAAATTTCCCCTCACAACATCAGACATATTTTTTTCTGACTTCTGTTTTTTTAAAACAAGAACAACATAACCAATATTATCCATAACTGGAAAATTGATTTTGTCTTCTACACTCAATGCTGCTTGAGCAGGGTGAAAACCAACACCAGAAATTTCTTCAGGGTAACTACCTTTAAAAGAAATATCCTCAATTACATTTACATCTATTAAAGGATTTAATTTTGTCGCAGATAACTGACAAAATACTGGAACATTTTGTTCTTCAAGTAAATCACTTGTAACAATTGCAGGAGAACATCCAAAAGGGGCAATCTGAACAATAAAATCTTGTCCAGCTTCACATCTATCAAAATCAGGATTCCAATCACTATAAGAACCTGAACTTATATAATTCCCAGAAGAAGTATAACTCGGATATGCTCTTGTATAAGAAGAAACAAAACCTATTATAAAAACAAATAGCAAAATTACTAATAGGGAAAATATACAATTGCTTTTTAATTTTATTAATTTCATTTGAAGTTTATATCTAAATCGCTTCCCTCAAGTTTAACATAATTTTCTTGCAAGTCTTCAATTTTCTCAGGTTTGCCAAAAGAATCTGCATTTATGTTTATTGTATTTGAAGATTTCAATTCAGATTCTAAAACATAATAATTCTCTTTTCCTCCTGCAATAAGAGCATTAGATATTATTTGAGAAGGTATATTCACATTAAAACATTTTTCTTCTGTTAAACCAAAAAGCCCTCCTATTCCAGATTTAGGGGTTTCCATACATTGTTCATAGTTAGTTTCCTCTAAATTAATAGACGATGATTCATAGACATAAACTTGTATTTCATATTGTCCCTCAGTAAGCTCAATAGTTTTTTGTTCAGGATAAGAAATTGTTTTGGAATAATCTTCTGAAACAAAATTTACTATTGCATTTCCATTATAATTTCTGTTATTAACTTTAATTTCAACTTTATTTTTATAAAGTTTATCTAAAATAATCTCGACATTTTTTTCTTCATTTGTGGAAACAAGATATTTATTTTCTTTATAACCTTCTGCTTCAGAAATAATATAACCATTATAACATTGGGGAAATTCTTTTTTTAAAGAACCTCTTAAAGTTTCTCCAATTTCACAAACAGTTCCAAAACACTCATAAGAAATTTTTGCATTAACTGGATTTAATGAAGTATCATATGTTTTTACATTTATTAGAGTGTTTTTGTATTCACATAATTCTGGTTTTTGGCCTTCAATTGCAATAGCATCTTTTAATGCCTCTCTTGGAAGATTTCCATTAATAACAATTCCTACAGGAAACTGAAATATTTCGTCAGTATAAGAACTACTAACTTGAATTAAAATTGGATATTTAACATTATATACAAAATGATAAGGAACATAACAAAAACCAAGAATTCCCAATCCTTGCTGATTTCCTACAGGTTTTGCCATTAAAAGAGGACTGTTTCCCTCAGTAGGATTAACTTCAAAACTATTTGACCAATTTTGAGAATTAATAAAATTAACTTCTTCCCCTATATCTAAATCAACAAGAAAATATTCATCTTGTCCTTTATAGGATTCATAAATATTATTTTTATTTTTTAAAGCAAAAGTATTTATTTCAATAGCTTTTTGCAAATCATTAAAAATTTCTTCAGCATTCCAAATTAAAGGTCCGCAAGTTACTTCTACCCCATCAACAGGAGCATAAAGTCTTAAAATATCTACACCATATTCTTCAAGGAACATTTCTCTTTTCTCTTTATCATAAACCTTTCTTGCAGAATCATAAAGTTTTCCAAGATTAGAATCCACAATAAAATTATGTTCTCTAATAAAAATATTTTCATCATCTTTGCTAATACTTAAATCCATATTTAGAATTGTTTCAACTTTTTTATCATAAATTTTAACCTCTGCAGTTGGAATTCCTTGAACAATTTGAAATCCTTGTTCATAATAAAAATCAAAAAGGCAATTGTGGATTTTCTCTTCTAAAAATTTAATTAATTCATTTTCCATATCCGTCTTGGTAGGAACTTGTTCTTTTTGAATATTATTCCCAGAAACATAATACCAGTAAGGAATTGGATTTCCAAGGAAATTAAGTTGTGAGCTAAAAGGCATATATTCAGAACCTGATTCAAATTCTGGGAGATAGATATAACCTCCTTGAGTTTCTATTAAATCAATTCCTGTTTTAGCATTGTCTTCTAAGCAATATAAAAAACTATTATAAACTGGTTCAAATTCTACAGGTATTTGTTTATTTTCATTATCTGATTTAAAGTAGAACAAAATACCAATTGCAGCTATAATCACGATAGCAATTATAATAAAAATTGTAACTTGTGAATGTTTTGATTTTGGGAAAAAATCTTTTATATTATTAGCTGAGAATGAGCAACAATTTCCTCTTTTATTTTCCATAGAATAACAACTAAAATTAAATATATAAATCTTATTAGTTCTGAACTTTTGAGCTTTTTTAGAACCTTAAACATATGTTAAGACATACAAAAATCTAATTAGGAAACTTTTTAAATATAACACGCAAAAGTTTATTATTTAATCTCTATGCTTCTTTATATTTTTACTTGCTCTAAGATAGTTTATCCCCCCTAATATAATCAATGCTCCCCCAACAAGCCTTATCCATTTATCTATAACCAAAACCATTTCAGGCAATTCATAAAAAAATAATACTGAATTTATAAAATATAAACCAAGAATTAAATACACAAAAAACAAAAGGAATTTATATTGATTCATATTTAAGATAAAAAAGAAATCTATTTAAATATTTCGAAAACTTAGATAAATACAAGTGGTCTCGTAAGCCAATGGTAGACTACATCCTTGACGTGGATGAAACCCAGGTCCGATTCCTGGCGGGACCATCAATAACTTTTAAAAACCCAAATTCCCCTCCTTTTTTATTAAAACATGAAATAAAATGAAAATTCCCAAAAACTGAGAAAATTTTTAAACTTAATTTTCGATGTTTTATGAATTTGGAAAAAATAAAATGAAAATTCCCAAAATCACAAAAAGATATTGCCCTTATTGTAAGAAAAAAACAGAACAAAAAATAAAAATAGTTTCAACTGGAGCTAAAAGAGGGGCATTAAAAAGAGGCTCAAAAGAAAGAGCAGCACTGAGAGGACAAGCAAGAGGGATAGGAAACTTAGGAAGATGGAGTAAACCAGCTGTTAGTAAATTCAAAAGAAAAACAAAAACAACTAAAAAGCCAAATATAATGTATCAATGTAAAGAATGTGGGAAGTCAAAATATAGAGATTCAAATAAAAATAAAAGAACAGGTAAATTACTACAAGAATAAAAATGGCACAAGCAAAAAAGAAGAAAAAATTTTGGGATGTAGAAATGCCCATAATCAACAAAAGCACTCAGCTTTATTCATATACTATCGAAAATTTAAAAGATAGAATCATAAAATATGATTTAACAAGAATTCTAAAAGGAAAAAGTATTTTATTAGATTTAAAAGTAAAAATAGAAAATGAAAAAGCAACTTCAACCCCAATAAAATTAAAATTACTCCCTTGTTTTTTAAGAAGAATGATAAGAAAAGGAACTAATTATATTGAAGATTCTTTTTCTATAGATTGCAAAGATGCAAAAATAAAAATAAAACCTTTTTTAATAACAAGAAGAAAAGTAACAAGAAAAGTAAGAAAGGCCCTTAGAGAAAAAACAAAACAAGAGCTTGAAAAAGAACTTAAAGGAAAAGAATCAGATAAAATTTTTGAAGATATATTAAAAAATAAACTTCAAAAAGAACTTAGTTTAAAACTTAAAAAAATATACCCTCTTTCTCTCTGTGAGATTAGAATTTTAAAAATTGAAAATTTGCTCAAAGAAAAGGAATAAAAAGAACAAAAACTCTTTTAAACTAACTCAATTTAATTCTATAATGCCTGTGTAGCTCAGTGGTAGAGCATTTGCCCTGTAAGCAAAGGGTCGGGAGTTCAAATCTCTCCGCAGGCTTCTTTTAAAGTATTTTTGTTGGTCAAATACAAAGCAAGAAAATACTTTATAGAGATTTGGGCAAAAGCAGTTTAAACAAAAAAGAAAGTTTGCAAGAAACCATAGGTGTCTTTCAAGTTCAAATCACTTCAAAATCTTTTATGGGTTTTGAAGTTCCCAAAATTTCTATAAGAAATTTTTAGGACCTCCGCAGGCTTAGAGATTCTTTAGTAAAGTTTAAAAAAAAATGTTTCATTTAATGAGTATGAATATCATAGCTATTTTAGCAACTATTTTGGGAGTGGTTACAGGTTTAGCAAATATTCCTCAAATAATCAAAATATTTAAAACCAAAAGTGCAAAAGATTTATCAATAATTACAAATACTATTTTTCTTTTAAGCTCAATTGTGTGGTTATTATATGGATTTCAATTAATTAATCATCCTCTAATAATTGCAAATATAATTTATATAATCACATATGCTTTAATAATCGTGGGATTTGTTCTTTATAGCAAATAAATTAACTGCGAGTTTTTTACTTCAAAAC
>Ga0307990_1000376_pt1 | contig 41834 bp, 38 predicted proteins | sample EllFjometagen129_FD_203168 | JGI IMG/M metagenome (GOLD analysis project Ga0307990, IMG submission 203168) | Marine microbial communities from Ellis Fjord, Antarctic Ocean - #129 | ecosystem: Environmental > Aquatic > Marine > Unclassified | place: Southern Ocean | collected 2014-10-08
GTGAAGCAGGTTTTGCCCGCGCCGAGGTTGCCGTGCAAAGCAATCACGGCCGGAAGTTCCAAGGTTTGGAAAAATTCGGCCGCAATTTTCCAAGTATTGGAAGGGCTATTCGAAATCCATTTCATAAGGCGAGAGGTTTTATTCAGCGGCCGGGTTAAATGCAACGGCAAAAGTTTTCGGTTCACTGCGGACTTCCATGCCGTCTGCGTAAACCGCGACGGCCTGAATATGGTGCGGACCCTCCCCGATCGTGCGCTCATCGAACACCAGTTCCGATCCGGCGGCAGCACGCGCCAGTTCACGCCCGTTCCAAAGCAGATAAACCTCTTTCGGCTTTTCTTCACCTTTGGCTTCGGCCTGAATCACAATTTGCCCCAGATCCCGATCCGTCATACCGGCGAGCTCAATCGACCGTCCTTTTTTATTGATAAAAACCGGAATGTCTTTAAAGCCGCCGGGCATTACCGGCAGGTTGGCCTGCGCAATCAGACGCACCTCGTGATATCCGTCGCCCATGTCATCAAACGGCAGTTCGATGAGCGAATTGACTTCGCCGTCCTTGAGCCGCCTTCCGTCGAGCAACGCACTGTAAATCGCCGGAATCGAAATCGGAAACTTGGCCTCGGCGACGAATGCGGAGTCGAGATCGCTGGAGATTTGTTTGCTCAAGCCAATGGGTTTAATCTGAACAGGAAGCGTCGCGATTTGCGACAGCGGATCGCCAAGCAGCAGAATCTGCACGGGGCAGGCAACGGATTGATAGAAGCTTTCCATAGCGGTGCAGCCAGCGGCGTAGTGGGCATAGAAGCGGGCGTGCGGGAATTTGACCCACGCATTGTACGGTTCGGTGACCATCCCGGCCGTCACTGTTGCGCCCGCTTCGAGCCATTCGGTGCACTTACTCTGCCGCTTCTGGAATTCGGCCGACCAGCTAGTAAAATGTTCCGCCATGGCTCCCGGCGCGAAGGTTCCGAAATCAGAGGGCTTGACGTTTTCCGCCCCCACCATCACACCCATCAAGTTGGTTTGGGAAGGCATTTGATTGGTGGTAATCACGACGGAACCGCCGCGCTTCGCCAATTCCGTCTGCACATCGGCGAATTGCCACTCGCGCGGGCCGGAGCGTTTTTCGTCGTCCGTTTTCACCAAAAGGATGCGTGGATTTTTTCCGCGCTGTCTGGCGCGGACGCCATCGGCGATGCAGCGAAGCACCGTCTCCATACTGTTCCCTTTTTCACCGATGTAGCCGAGCATCATGGAAGGAAGTGGCATTTTTTTCTTAAGAATCTCGTTGGACACATCAAAGGAGCGCGAGGGAAACTTTGACCCAGTCTGCGGTCCGGGCCCCGCAAAAAGCGGCGAAGAGACCTGCCCTTTTTCCATCTGCTCCAGGTCAGGCACTTCGCCGCGCAGGAAGGTCAGCCCCATAATGGACATCTGCTGACGGTCATTCGGAGAGGTCACAACCCGTATGGGGAAATCGACCGAATAGACCCAGGCCGTGATCTGCTCCGTTAATCCCCGTTTCTCAAGCGTTGTGACGGCGGGGTCATAGATGAGCGTTCTGAATTCTTCCGGCGTGCACTCAAAACGACCGGTATACATCGATTCGGGAAGATCCAGATAAATCAGGTTACATCCAGGCACACCGTGCAACGCGGAAAACACGTTTGCGGCCTTTTTGGAATCCTGTGAGTTTGCATTCACCAGAACGGCTACCCGGTGCGGCATCTGCGCAACGGCCGACCCGGCCAGCAGAAGCAAAAACAGGAATTGTTTGATTTTCATAGCGAAGAGGCTACCTCCTTGACGAAACCCACACAAGGACGGATAATTAGGGTTCATGAGAAGAGGTTTTGTCATTTTTATTCTGATCTGCTCCGCGCTGTCCCTTTCAGCCGACGAGGACGGATTTGCGCGCTATCAAATTATCATCGATAAGCGCCCCTTTGGCGAAGAGCCGCCAGAGACGGAAACCGTGCAAATTTCGTTGAACGAATCCTTTGCGAAAAATCTCCGCCTCTCGATGCTGTACGAGGGTCCCGGCGGCGACTTGCGTGCCGGAATCATCGACGCTTCCCGCAATAAAAGCTACATCCTGAAGGTCGGGGAAATTGAGGACAGCATCGAGCTAGTTGAGGCGGACATCAACGCATCGGAAGCCATGCTCCGCAAAGGAAATGAAGTGGCTCTGTTCAAGCTCAAAACGGACGATAAGCCCACGTTGCTCTCCAAAAAACAGCAAAGTACCCGCCAAAACTCCTACGCGGAACGGCGCAGAGCCCTGCTAAATAAGGTGGCGGCACAGAAAAAGAAGGAAGCGCCAAAAGTGCCGAAGTTCACCGGCGAAGCGCTCCGTAAACATTTGGAAGAAGTTCAGATGGACGCGATTCGTAAGGGACTTCCGCCACTGCCGATGGAATTAACCCCAGAAATGGATGCACAACTCGTCTCCGAGGGCGTTCTCGATCCCCAGTAGACTACTGAAGGTTTTCGATCATCTGCAACACCGTGTCCCCGATCGTTTGCAGGCTTTCGGCGGACAATTTATCCATCGTGTCTTCCGGCGTGTGCCAATAGTCGTTGAGGCCGGGCGCAGAGCCGAAAGCGAAGTCGATTACATCAATCGCCGGTATGCCCGCCAGCAAGAAGGGAACGTGATCGTCGAGGATCGAGCCCTTCCCCAGACTGAACACCGGGCGTTTGCCAACTTCGTGTGCGGCGGAAAACAGCTCTTTTACTAGCTCCCGCGAACTGTTACGCGGCACCGTGACATTTAAATTTTTGTCGCCGATCATATCGAGAATAATCACCGCCTCGACAAGCGACGCGCCGCCCCCCTCAACAATCTGCTGCGCCAGCCGACGGCTTCCGTGCAGTCCGTCGGTCGGTCCGTATTCAGCGCGACACTCTTCCCCGTCAAAAAGGGCAAACAGGAACTCCGTTTCGTGAGGTGCCTGCTCCGAGAGAATCCGTGCCAGCTCGAGCAGTACACCGCTGCTGGATCCGGAATCATTCGCACCCTGAAAGTCCGGCGAAATTTCGGCTTTGGTGTCAAAATGAGATCCGATCACAATCAGACGTTTGGTTTTACCGGGCAGACGCCCCCGCACATTATTGAAAACCAGCTCGCCGGACGGGGTTTGCTCCGAAAACGTGTCGATAGTGGTTTTTAAGCCCAGTGCATTGAGCTTGGCCTCGAGATAAACCGCCGCGCGCCGTGCACCGGCCGTTCCCGCATCTCGCGGACGGATCGCCACCAGCGCCTCCGTCTCCGCAAGCGCTTTCGCGCCGTCAAATGCTGAGGAATCCACCTTCCCGCAACCGGTCAAAAGCAAAACTCCGACCAGTGGGACCCATAGCATGGGGGCGCAGATTTTTTTTTCAATGGTTGGAAAAACCGGCGTTTCCGCGCAAATTTTTTTCCAAACATTGGAACGTTTTTTGAGGGGAGTTCCAGACATTGGAAAATCTCCTACGCCCTTTTAGCGTGCGCGGCTTCCGTGATTTTTTCGATCAGCGTATCCGCCAGCTTGGGGTCCTCCAGGAGCGCTTTGCGCGCGCCTTCGCGGCCCTGCCCAAGCTGCTGGCCCTCAAAGGAGAGCCAAGAACCCTTTTTGTCGATCAGCCCGACGTCAACCCCAGCATCAATGATGGAGCCGGTCCAGGAAATGCCTTCGGCGTAGAGAATATCGAATTCCGCCAGGGTGAACGGCGGCGCCACTTTGTTCTTCACCACTTTTACTTTGGTACGGTTGCCGAACACCGAGCCGTCGGTGTTTTTAAGCTGCCCGATGCGACGAATGTCCAGACGGACAGAGGAGTAGAACTTCAGCGCGCGACCCCCGGGGGTGGTTTCGGGGCTGCCAAACATCACGCCGATCTTTTCGCGAATTTGGTTGGTAAAAATGCAGCAGCAATTCGTGCGGTTAATCGCCGACGTCAGTTTGCGAAGCGCCTGACTCATCAGACGGGCCTGCAGACCAACATGAGACTGTCCCATTACCCCGTCGAGCTCAGCCTGCGGCGCAAGCGCAGCGACGGAGTCGAGCACAACGATGTCCACCGAGCCGCTCTGAATCAACGTTTCACAAATGTTAAGGGCTTCTTCACCAGAGTCGGGCTGAGAAACCAGCAGATTATCGATGTCCACGCCAATTTTTTTGGCATAAGCTGGGTCGAGCGCGTGCTCGGTGTCGATGAAGGCCGCCACGCCGCCCTCTCTCTGAACATTGGCCATAATATGGGAAACCAACGTCGTTTTGCCGGAAGATTCGGGGCCGTAAATTTCAATAACGCGCCCTTTGGGTACGCCGCCAATACCGAGGGCGAGGTCAAGCGTCAATGCGCCCGTAGAAATGTGGGCAATCGTCTTAGGTATTTCCTTTTCACCCAGCCGGACAATCGCTCCGTCGCCATATTGTTGCTTAATCTGTGCGAGTACCGTCTCTAAACTGACGGCACCTGTCTTTTTTTCTTTTTTAGCAGCCATAATAAAAGAGCGTACACCGCCGGAAAAATTGTGCAAGCGCGGAAGCGTTTACCATGCTTTTTTACCGAAAGACTCACCGGAAACAGCGCACGATCTCCCAACTGGCGATGTCGTCCCAACAACCAACGGCGGGGCGAACCAGTGCCAGTTGATCAAAACGGATCATAGACGGCAGGCAGTCTGCCAGCTCTTTGCTCAGGGCTTCGCGCTCAATCCCCAGTGGTTTAAAACGGTACATCAAACTTAAATGCGGACCGATTGCCGGAGCCTGCGCGCCTTCAATCATGCCAGATGCTTCTTTGAACAGGTTTTGCGCGCGCCACAGTTTCAAAAAGAAAAAGGTCGACCAGCTGTTGGCCCAGTCCATGCCGTCGACGAACAACTCAACCGGCAGTTTTGCCGCTAACGGCTCGACCGTCTCAAACAACTCTCTTTCATCCCGCTTCCAGATTCCGGAACAAAGTGTCACATGCGGCACAAAAGACGGGGTGCCGAAACGGATAGACAGCTCACCAATTACCGATTTGAGTTTCTCGCGCAGTTGCGCGCACGGCATAAGCCAAACTGCATAAGGAAACGAATTCATACATTCAATTGTTCAGCCTGCAAAACAAGACGCCTGTGAAATTAGCAATTCTTGGATATCCATGCCGACAATTTCAACTCCATGGGTTCCCATGACATACCTCCTGTTTCCGTTCTGAATCGGCATGCTACAGGCCCTCATAAAGGCAAACAAGTCCGCAGTTTTCTATCCTATTTCATATTGCTTGTGCCCCCGTATGTTTATTACACTTCCGGTATGAGTGAATTAGAAACAATTAACATCGAGCTTCTCATGGAGGCTTCTTGCGACGACCGGGACATTGCCGTTGACTTGGTTCAGCTTTTCTTTGAACTGACAGGGCAGGAGATGGTCGGCCTTAAAGAGGCCGCAGACACAGGCAATACGGAGTCGGTCGTATCCATCTCGCACAAGTGCGCCGGATCAAGCAGCTCCTGCGGACTCCTCGCGCTAGCGAACATGCTGCGCACTATTGAGCTGGACGCAAAACAAAACGGCCTACCGGATGATCTGCAGGACCGCCTGAAAAAAATCGACGAGGAAATGAATGCGGCAAAAGCCGGCCTTGAAGCCCACTTTAACTGCGTGTTTACATTATGAAGAAAAAGGTTCTGCTAGTTGATGACGATCTGTTCGTTACCACGCTCTACAAAACCAAGCTATTGGACGAGGGCTATGAGGTGGAAACCGCCAACTCCGGCGAGGACGCACTGTCCACACTGGAAACGCTGCGTCCCAATGTGATTATCCTCGATCTGAACATGCCCGGAATGAACGGGGTGCAGGTTTTGAGAAAAATCCGCGAACGGGCTGAATTAAAAACCGTGCCGGTGATTATTTTCTCCAACGGCAATGTTCAAAGTCTGCTAGACGACGTCTCTCCTTTGGGCGTCGAAAAGTTTTTTACCAAATCCCAGTGTCCGCCCAGCCGCCTGCTCACCGAAATCGGGAACACATTGAACGCACAGCTCGCGGAGATCACGGAACTCACCGAAACCCAAGCCGGAACCGAAACCGGAGACTCGCTGGAAGCGCAGGTTCAAGACGTCCTAGATACAGCTGGACAAACCTCTCTGCAGGTCGCCGCGGCATCACTCGAACCAGGCAGCCCCGCACGGCCCCTGTCCGCCAGTGCGCACCCCGATGTACAGCGTGTAGCGCTGGCCGGCCTCTACCGCAAAACAAAGCCCGCACTAGAAAAAGCTCTCCTCGGCGAATCTGAATCGCGCATCGCGATTCTCGGAAGAGCCCTGAAACCCCTTTTTGAAGACCTGTACGACCATCCGGAACACATCTCCGAGACTTCCGTACAAACGCTGCTGAAGGCCATCCAAAAGCTGGAGCCGGTCGTCGCGGCACCCGCCATCCCGGTGCAGGATTCCGAGGCCGCCCTCAAGAACATCCTCTCGTCATTTGAGGGATAAGATCTCCATCCGGCCAGCCAGCCGACGCCATCAAAGAGTATCCAGTTCGGCCCAACGGTCGTAGGCGGTTTCAAGATCATGAGGAACGGCTTCGGCGCGTTCGGTAACGGGTTTGATTTCCACCGGATCGCGGCGGTAAAATTCGGGATCATTCAGCGTGTTGTGCAACTCTTCCAACTCCGCTTCGAGCGTCTCAATGAGCTTCGGCAGTTTTTTTAGCTCCTCGCGCTCTTTGTTGGTCAGCTTGCGCGTCCGCGCCTTCTCTGACGTGCCGGAACCTCGCGCGGAGGCAACTGCGGCGGCCCCTTTCTGCCGCGAACTCTGCTCCACCCAGTCGTCGTAGCCGCCGGCATATTCACCGATCTGTCCCTGATTGAAAACGATGGTGGAGGTGACGACGTTATTGAGAAACGCGCGGTCATGGCTGACCAACAAAACGGTTCCCTGATATTCCGAAAGCATTTCTTCGAGCAGATCGAGCGTTTCGACATCGAGGTCGTTGGTCGGCTCGTCGAGCACCAGCACATTGGAAGGCTGCGCGAAGAGCTTGGCGAGCATCAGGCGGTTGCGTTCCCCGCCGGACAGCGAGCCGACCGGCTGATCGGCATCCGCCGGCGAAAAGAGAAAGTTGCGCAGGTAGCCCATCACATGCTGGCGTCCGGTGGGCGTCTGCACATATTCATTGTCGCCGCACAGATTCCACTTCACGCTTTGGGACTCATCGAGCTTTTGGCGATGCTGATCAAAGTAGGCAATTTCAAGGCGCGTGCCGCGAATCACTTCGCCACTGACCGGTTCAAGGCGGCCGAGCAGCGCGTTGAGCAGGGTCGATTTCCCGCAGCCGTTGGGGCCGATGATGCCGATGCGGTCGCCGCGCAGAATTTCGGTCGAAAACTGATGAATGATCTCTTCGCCGTCATAGGCGCAGGAGATTTCTTTGGTGGTGATCACTTTGCGTCCAGTGGTGCCGGCTTCATGCAACTGCAATTTCACAGCACCGGGCCGCTCGCGGCGCTGTGAGCGCTCGCCGCGCATATTTTCGAGCTCACGCACGCGGCCTTCGTTGCGGGTGCGGCGCGCCTTGATGCCTTTGCGAATCCAAACCTCTTCCTGCGCCAGCTTGCGGTCAAATTCCGCCCACTGCCCCTCTTCGGCGGCGAGAAGCGCCTGCCGGCGTTTGAGATAGGTGGGATAATCGCACTCCCAACTGGTCAACTGCCCGCGGTCGAGCTCCACAATGCGGGTCGCCAGTTTTTGCAGAAAGACTCGGTCATGCGTAACAAACAGTACGGTGCCGCGCCAGCGCAGCAGAAAGCTTTCCAGCCATTGGATGGAGTCGATATCGAGATGATTGGTCGGCTCGTCGAGAATCAGCACATCGGGTTCATTGACCAACGCTTTAGCCAACAACGCGCGACGGCGCATCCCGCCAGACAAATCGGAAAACGGCTGTTCCGGATCGAGGTTCATCAACGAGATCACTTTTTCAACTGGATGATCCAGCGCATGCTCGTTGTTCCAATCTTTGGAAACCAGATCGAGCACCGTGCCCTCAATATCCTGCGGAACCGTCTGCTGCAGACGGGCGACGCTCACGCCGCTCTGGCGGATGATCATGCCGTCATCCGGCTCCAACGAACCGTCCACCAACTTCAGCAGGGTCGATTTTCCCTCGCCATTACGGCCGATCAGACAAATCCGCTCGCCCGGCTCAATCTGGAGGGTCACCCCATCGAGGAGCTTCGGTCCGCCGAACGCAATCTGAAGATTCTGTAAACTGAGCAGTGCCATAAGGCGATGGAATGTAGCGGTTCCGGTCCGGGAAACAAGCCAAACTCACCGTGCAGATGAAAGTGGCGGGCGGACAGCAGACGGATAGCCCGGTAGAATTTCGGACAGCGCCTTTTTGATGTTCGCAATCGCAAACGGGCCGCTCGCCCTGGCGTTGACCGCATCCACCGCCGTCTGGTTTTCCGGAGTCTGTGCCTTTTCAATCCGCAGGTACGGCAACGGATCGATATTGGCCGAGGCGCTCACAAAGCCCTTCGCGCCTGCGGCATACGCCTCTGATATTTTGCGGTCGCCGCCGACAAAATAGTTCGACGTCGCCGGGATCAGCGACAAATCGGTCGATGAGTCCTTCATGCCCCAATGCGGAATCTGCTCCAAAAGTTCAAGTGTCAGCGCATTGCCGGTGTGTTTGGGAAAATTATAGAGAATCAGCGGCAAATCGCTTTCAAGCGACAACCGGCTGAACCACTTGACCAGCCCGTCGACGGGCGCGTTCGCAAAATAAAACGGCGGCAGGGACGCGATGAAATCCGCGCCAGCCTCCTGCGCTTTGTGCGCGGCTTCCAAGGTTTGGACCAGGGCCGTGTCACTCAAATGAAAAATCAGGATTCCCTTCCACGCCTCGCGGCTGACGTGCAGTAGCTTCAGCTGCTCCTCCGGTGTCAGCGAAAAAAACTCAGCGGTTGTGCCGTTCACCAGCAGATTGCGCACTCCGCACTCCGCCAGCCAGTCGAGATGCGACAGATAGGCGCCAAAGTCGATAGAATCATCGTCGCCGAACGGGGTTGCGACCGGAACCACCAACCCCTTCAATTGAAAATCAGCTTTATTCATGAGAAAATATGCTAAACTCCTCTGCTTCATGAAGAAACAGGAAAACCAATCAAACTGCCCGCTGTGCGCTCACCTGCCGGAGTGCTTTTGCTCCGACCGCACCCGCGACTATCTGCGTTGCCCGCGCTGCGACCTCGTCTTTGTTCCGGAAAAAGACCGGCTCTCACCGACCGAAGAAAAGGCGCGCTACGACTTTCACCAGAACGACCCGGACGATCCCAGATATCGGAACTTTCTGAACCGGCTTTTCCAACCCTTGGAAGAAAAATTGAACCCCGGCGCGCGCGGGCTCGATTTTGGCTGCGGCCCCGGCCCCACCCTCTCGCTCATGTTCGAGGAAGCGGGCTACGACTGCGCCATTTACGACCTCTACTACGCCGACGATCCCTCCGTCTTCGGCGAACAGTACGACTTTCTCACCTGCTCCGAAACCATGGAGCACATGGTTCGCCCCGGACAGGAGTTCGAACGGTTTATCGAACTGGTCAAGCCCGGCGGCTGGATCGGCATCATGACCCAGTTGCACGACGAAGCCCCCGTGCCCTTCGAGCGCTGGCACTACAAGGACGACGACACCCACATCTGCTTCTTCTCCAAAAAAAGTTTCCAAACCTTGGAAAAAACCTACGGCCTGCGCCTCGAATTCCACTCCGACAGCGTCGTCCTCTTCCAGACGACTGCGTAGCGGCACAGCTTTTCCCAAGATTTGGAAAAATCGATAGAGCCGCATATGCGGAGTAGATGATTGATGGCTCAAAAAAAGACGCCCCGAATTTTTGGGGCGTCTTTCAGGTTTTAGGTTTCAGCCCGTCGAGATTATCCCCACTTGCCTTTGCCCATGTGACCCTGCTGTTCGGTCATGGACAGCTTCATAATCTGCCAAGCCATCGCACGGGATTTGGTGAACACATCCACACAACCCGGATCGAGCTCATCTTTAATGCCAGCATTGCAAGCGGCTTCGAGCTGGCGAGCCAAATCAATCGCGTGCGCATGCAGCGCGTTGGTGTGACGCGAGCGTTCCACCAAAGAGGCTGCTGCTTCGTCGAGCTCTACAAACTGATTCTTCGGCGCTCCGCACTTTGGGCATTTTTCCGGTGCTTCGTCCCCGTCATGAATGTAACCACAGGCTGCACATTTCCATTTCTTCATCGTTGTCTCCTTCGTTTGTTTTAAAACATGACCTATCAACTAACCTTTACTCAGGCCTCCGTCAAGCACTGCTTGCGATATTAGCGAGCTCTGCTTACAATCCAAGCCATGAAGCTTAAAACCTTTATCCAGTGTCTGGAAGAAATCGCCCCGCTCGAGCTGGCGGAAGAATGGGACAACCCCGGTCTATTGATCGAGCCGCTCAAAAGCCGCCAGATCAATAACGTACTACTGACGGTTGACCTCACCGAAGCGGTCGCCCGCGAGGCGGTGCAAAAAAGGGTTGATGCCATTGTTGCCTACCACCCCCTCTTCTTCGGCGGTTTCCAAGCATTGGAAAAATCGAACCCGCAGGCACGCACCGCCATGCGGCTGATTCAAAAAGAGATCGCCGTCTATTCGCCGCACACCGCGCTCGACGCCGCGCCCGGCGGCGTGAACGACTGGCTGGCTGATGCCCTCGGCGACGGCGACCTGTACTGCGCCAAAACCGGCGGCGCGCGCATCGTCGAGCTCGCCACTCCGGTCAAACTTCCAACCCTTGGAAAACGGATCAAGGACAGGCTGAGCCTGAAACAGTTAAAAATAGCCAAAGCGAATGACAAACCGATTAAAACCGTCGCGCTGTGCGCCGGCGCGGGAATCGAGGCGCTGCGCGACATCCAAGCCGACTGCTACCTCACCGGCGAAATGAAACACCACGATATGCTCGGCGCAGTTGAAAACGGAACGTCGGTTATTCTATGCGGCCATACCGAAAGCGAGCGAGGCTATTTAAAAATCCTGCGCCACCTGCTGCTGGCTGAAACCGAAAAAGCGGTTGAGGTACTGATCTCTAAAGCGGATGCCGCACCGCTGAAGGCTCTTTAATGATTCCACTCTACTTTTCTTTGGCTCTCGTTTCCGCCGTTGCCTATAGCTTCGGAGGACTGTTCAGCAAACAGGCGATGACCGGCGGGTGCGGACTCTACCGAGTGACGGCTTTCACCATTTGGGCCTCCGCCCTGCTGCTCTGCCCATTTTTCTTTTTATACGATGATCCGCTTCCGCTGCACCTTTGGTTCCAACCGCTGACCGCCGCAATTTGCTTCAGCTCCGGCTCCATCCTTTTCATGCTGGCGCTACGCACCGGCGACCTGAGCATCGTGGCGCCGGTCTCCGGCATCAAACCGGTGCTCAACGCTCTACTGGTGTCCATTCTGCTCGGCGTCACCGTTCCGGCCACCACCTGGATTGCCTGCGGGCTGACCGCCATCGCTCTAGTCATCTTACGCACGCCCAATTCAACGACCTCACACTCGTTTCGGCGAACGGCCGTCATCGTCCTGCTGGCCGTCTTCAGCTTTGCACTGTGCGACACCTGCTTCCAGCACTGGGCAAAAAACTGGGGCGTTCTGCGGTTTGCCGCTATCACCTTTTCGACCTCGTCTCTTGCTGCGTTCGCACTGATTCCTCTGTTCGATACCCCGTGGAGACAAATGACCCGTCCGGCCAAAAGCCATGTACTGATTGGTTGCGTCTTATGCGCCGTTCCCGCCCTGTGTATGGGGCTGGCTCTGGGCCGCTACGGCCACGCCCCCGAAGTCAACGTCGTCTATAGCACACGCGCCGTCTTCAGCATCATCATCGTCTGGGTTCTAGGCCATCAGATCGGAAGCATTGAACATACCGCCGCAATCGGCGTGTTGCTGCGTCGGCTGGCCGGTGTCGCCGTCCTGATGGGGGCTATCGTGCTGATCCTTTTCGGCAGCTCTTCTTAACCTCGTTGCGCGTTACAAACTGGGAACACGATTGTAATTTGCTCACATCCAAGAAATTCGATAAAACCTCTATATTAACACCCACTTGATAAAGGAGCCCCTCATGAAAAAGCAGCTTCCATCCATCATTCTAGCCGTCGGCGCTATAGGTCTTGCCATCGCTCTCTATTCAGCCAACCAGCAGATTGCACAGCTCGAGCAGCAGATCGCGACTCTCCCGCCCATCTGCGTTGCTGAAACACAGCCCGTCTCGGCCGAGCCCGCTGAACTGATCGAGGTTGTCGAAGCCGCACAAGAAACCCCAGCCGTCACCGCCATGCAGGAATCGGCTCCTGAATCTCTTCCAGAACCTGCGGTTGAGAAAGAAGAATCCGGCGCCCGGCGCATGATGAAGAATCTCGCCAAAATGCTGGATAATCCAGCCATGAATAAAATGATGGAAGCCAGCCAGCGCGGGGTCATCGACGCTATGTATGAAGATTTGGTCAACGACCTCAACCTGACTGGGGAAGAAAAAGACTATTTCATGGAACTACTGATGTTCCGCCAAATGACAAATGTTGATGCCAGCATGAAATTGATGGGCGGCAATCTCTCCGAGGAAGAACGGAAAGGGCTGGAAGAACAGATCAAGGATGCCGGCGAGCTGGTCAAAACCGAAATGAAAACCTTCCTGAACGATGAAGATGATTACAAAGAATTCGAATTTTACGAAAAAACACAAGGCGAACGCATGGTGCTCTCACAAGCAGAGGCTGTGCTCGACGGCACCGATGATGCGTTTTCTGATGAAACCTACCGCGGACTGCTTGAGATGATGCATGCCGAAAAAGAGAACTTCGACTTCAACTCTGATTTTCAGGACGAGACCAACATGGATATGAGCCCAGAGCGTTTTTCGCGGCAGAACCTTGACAGTTTCGGCAACGATATGGACCGACTAACCGAAAATATTTTTTCCGAAGCGCAGGGCATTCTCACGGCGGAGCAATTCACAGCCTTTAAGAAAGCCGTCGCCATGACCACCGACATGCAGAAAACACAAATGGAAATGGCGGCCCAGATGCTCGGCGGCGGCCAGTAGAAAGCGCCCGGATCATCACTGCCTTTGAAGAAGCGAACGATCAGCGCCGGGGCCTCTTTCGGAAATTTATGCTTGCCGAAGGAATAAATGCATGAAAATTGAACCCATTGGAATCATTCACTCCTGCTTCAAGGAAAAGTTCGGCATTCCGCGTCAGTCGGGGCTGGTCAAAAGCGCGGGCGCCACGCTGGAGCTTTTACCGCCTTATAACGTCGAAGATGCGCTGCGTGGTATTGAAGAATTTTCCCATCTCTGGATCGTCTTTGCGTTCCACGAAAGCATCTGCGAAAAATTTCAGCCAACAGTCCGGCCGCCGCGCCTCGGCGGCAACATTCGAAAGGGCGTTTTTGCTACGCGCTCGCCCTTCCGCCCCAATCCGATCGGACTCTCCGTCGTCGAACTCAAGAGCGTCAACGGAACCACGCTCGAGCTGGCGGGCGGCGACTTTCTCGACGGCACACCCGTACTCGACATCAAGCCCTACATTCCCTACGCCGACGCCATCCCCTCCGCGCACGGCGCGTTCGCCAACGAAGCGCCGGAAGCGCCCAACACCGTTGAATTTTCTCCCGAAGCCAACGTCATTTTCCGAACCTTGGAAACTGAAAAACAAAACCTCATCCGCGATGTACTCGCCTACAATCCGCGCCCGGCCTATCAGGCCGACGACCCCGACCGGATCTTCGGCACCACCCTCTTCAACCTCGACGTAAAGTGGAAGCACGACGGCAACACCGTAACCGTCAATTTAATACGTCAAATTTAACTTATGCTATACGGAGCGTTTTATTGCTCAATAAGTCAATTATTGGCGTTTGTGAGCACATTTGAGCTCATTGTCTTTATTATTTTGTGAGCATTAAATTTAACTTTACCCTTGCCTTCCGGTTTAAAAAGGCGACAATTCCCGTATGAAAACTCTGGAAACAGTCAGCAACGAAGCCATCCGGCAGGAACTCGGCAAGCGCCTGCAAGCCGAACGCCTCAACCGGAACATCACACAAGCGGTTCTGGCCGAACGAGCTGGCATCTCCCGCCGCACACTGGTCGGTGCCGAGCGCGGCGAGCCCTTCACCATCGACACCCTGCTCTCCATTCTTCGCGAGCTGGGCTGTCTGGCTCAAATCGACCTGTTCCTGCCGAAACCGGAAATCAGCCCGGTGCAGCTCTCTAAGCTCAAAGGCAAAAAACGCCAACGGGCCGGCAGCAAATTCACCTATCCAAAACCCCGCAGCACCCCATGGGTCTGGAATGAAGAATGAATGAATCCATTACAGCCAATATCACCCTCTGGGGAAACACCATCGGATCCGCCGCATGGGATGCCGGCCATCAACTGGCGCGGTTTGAGTATGCGCCGGACTTCCTCGACAGCGGCATCGAACTGGCCCCCCTGGCCATGCCGTTGAGCAATCAGGTCTACTCCTTTCCCGAGCTGGCGCGTGAGTCGTTCCACGGACTGCCCGGCATGCTAGCCGACTGCCTACCCGACCGCTTCGGAAACCTGCTGATCGACGAATGGCTGGTTCGCACCGGCCGCACGGCCGCCGACTTCACCCCGATTGACCGCCTCTGCTATCTCGGCCGCCGCGGCATGGGCGCTCTCGAATTCCGCCCCGCCCTGCGCGACCGCCAAAGCGGCTCGGTGCCGGTTGACGTGGCGGAGCTGGTGGATCTTGCCAACACCGCGCTGGCAGAAAAGGAAATGCTCTCAACGCAGATCCGCGGAAGAAACGAAGAGGATCTGGAAGCCATGCGCGACATCTTGCGCGTCGGAACCTCGGCGGGCGGCGCCCGCGCCAAAGCCGTCATCGCCTGGAACGAAAAATCCGGAGAGGTCCGCTCCGGACAGGTCAAAGCCCCGCCCGGCTTCGGCTACTGGCTGATCAAATTCGACGGCGTTGCCGGTAACCGCGATAAAGAACTCAACGACCCGCAGGGCTTCGGGGGAATTGAATACGCCTACCACCGCATGGCGTTAGCCGCCGGGCTCGAAATGAGCGATTGCCGTCTGTTCGAAGAAAACGGACGCAGCCACTTTATGACCCGCCGCTTCGACCGCACCGCGGAAGGGAAAAAGATTTTCATGCAGTCGCTCTGCGGCATCGCCCACATGGATTTCAATCAGGCGGGTGCCTACGGCTACGAACAGGCGATGGATGTCGCGCAGCGACTTGGCCTCGGCGAGGATGCGCTTGAACAGCTTTTCAGGCGCATGATCTTCAACGTCATGGCACGCAACCAGGACGATCATACCAAAAATATCGCCTTCTTGATGGACAAGCGAGGCGAATGGCGGCTCGCCCCCGCCTACGACATCATCTACTGCTACAACCCCGACGGTGCATGGACGCGCCGCCACCAGATGAGCGTCAACGGCAAGCACGACCACTTTGAGCGGGCCGATTTTGATGCCGTCGCCAAGCGTTTCAGCATCCTCAAAAAAAGCGGCGTCGATCAAGTGCTCGAACAAACCGCCGCCGCCCTCGCCCGCTGGCCAGACTTCGCGGCCGATGCCGGCGTGCCGGAAACAACCACGCACCAAATCGCCAGCCACCACCGGCATATCTGATTTTTCCAATCTTTGGAAGCAACGACGTTGTGGCAACCTGATTTTTCCGAAGGTTGGAAACTTATAGCCTTGGTGTCTTCGTGGCTGAGTTTTCTTGGAACTTCCGGCAAAATCCGTAGTCTGTTGCGGTTTACGAGGAATGAATTATGAACGAAAAATATCCCTTTTCAGAAATTGAACCGAAGTGGCAGAAGAGCTGGGCCGAGTCCGGCCTGTTCAAAACCGATCTGTCGGATACGGCGAATAAATACTACTGCCTGATGATGTTCCCCTATCCGTCCGGCAAACTGCACGTCGGCCATGGCCGAAACTACATCATCGGCGACGCCGTCGTGCGCTACAAAAAAATGCGCGGCCACAACGTGCTTTCACCGATGGGCTGGGATGCGTTCGGCCTGCCCGCCGAAAACGCCGCGATCAAAACCGGCACCCCGCCGCGCGAAAGCACACTGGCCAACATTGCCGTGATGAAAGAACAGCTCGCCGCCTGGGGCTGCTGCTACGACTGGGACAAGGAAGTCGCCTCCTGCGAGCCGGAATATTACAAGTGGACGCAGTGGCTTTTCATCCAGATGTTCAACCGCGGACTGGCCTATAAAAAGAAAAGCAACGTCAACTGGTGCCCGAGCTGCGCGACCGTGCTCGCCAACGAGCAAGTGGTCGACGGCCTCTGCGACCGTTGCGAATCCACCGTGATTCAGAAAGCGCTCGAACAGTGGTTCTTTAAAATCACCGACTACGCCCAGCGCCTGCTCGACGATCTCGACACCCTCGACGGCTGGCCCGAGCGCGTAAAAACCATGCAGCGCAACTGGATCGGCCGCTCCGAAGGAACCGAAATCGATTTCCCGCTCGTCGCCCGCGAAGACAACGTGGAAGACAGCAAAAACATCGTCCCCTGCTTCACCACCCGCGTCGACACTATCTACGGTTGCACCTACATGTCGCTGGCTCCGGAATATCCGCAACTGCGCGAACTGGTCGCCGGCCTCCCGCAAGAAGCCGACGTGCTCCAGTTTATCACCGACAGCGCGAAGCTCACCAATATAGACCGCGAGTCCGACTCGATTGAGAAAAAAGGAATCTTCACCGGTCGAATGGTCGTCAACCCCTACACCGGCGAAACGGTTCCGCTCTGGGTCGGCGACTACGTTCTAATGTACGGCACCGGCGCCGTGATGGCTGTGCCCGCGCACGATACCCGCGACTGGGCTTTTGCGAAAAAGTACGACCTGCCGATCAAACTCTCCATTCAGAACCCGGAAAAATCTCTGGTGCTCGACGAGATGACCGATGCCTATACCGGAGACGGCCCCTGCTGCAACTCCGGTGACTTCGACGGCATGCCCAACCGCGATGCCATCCCCGCGATGGTCAAGTTTGCCGAAGAAGGCGACTTCGGAAAAGGCACCATCAACTTCCGCCTGCGCGACTGGCTGATTTCCCGCCAGCGCTATTGGGGGGCGCCGATCCCGATCGTCTACTGCGACCGCTGCGGCATGGTCCCCGTCGAAGACGAAGACCTGCCGGTAAAACTTCCGGAGGACGTCGAGTTCACCCCGACCGGCGAATCGCCGCTGGCCGCCAGCGACGAGTTCATGAACTGCCCTTGCCCAAAATGCGGCGAACCCGCCCGTCGTGAGTCCGACACCATGGACACCTTCGTCGACTCCAGCTGGTACTTTCTGCGCTACCTCAGCGCACAGGACAGCACACAAGCCATCGACAGCGAAACCGCCAATAACTGGATGCCGGTCGACCAATACATCGGCGGCATCGAGCACGCGATTTTGCATCTGCTCTACGCCCGCTTCTTCACCAAGGTCGTCAGCGACCTCGGCCTGATCGACTTCAACGAGCCGTTCGCCAAGCTTTTCACGCAGGGAATGATCTGCAAAAAAGGGCCGGATGGAAATCTCCACAAAATGAGCAAATCCAAAGGCAACGTCGTCAGCCCCAACGAGCTGATCGAAAACTACGGCGCCGACACCGTCCGCCTCTATACCCTCTTCATCGGCCCGCCCGAAAAAGAGGCTGAGTGGAACGACACCGCGGTCGAGGGCTCCTACCGATTCCTTAAACGCATCTGGACCCGCGTCTGGCAGCACCAGCATCTGCTGGTTTCCAGTAAGGGCGCACAGCCGAATATGGAACACATGGAAAAGCCGGAGCGCGACCTGTTCCGCAAAGTGCATGAGTCCGTTCAGAAAATTACGCACGACCTCGACGGGGCATTCCACTTCCACACCGCCATCTCCTCCATCATGGAGCTGATGAATGCGGTCGATGCGGTGAAAGTGTCTGATGACTCCTCCGATCAAGTGAAAGCGGTCTTCCGCGACGCCATGGAAAAAGTGGTTCTGTTGATTTCGCCCTTCGCGCCGCACATCGCCGAAGAGCTATGGGTCGAACTCGGCTACGAAGGCGGCGTCCTCGCCGCCGACTGGCCGGAAGTGATCGAAGCCGCGCTGCACCGCGATGAAGTTCAGATGGCCCTGCAAGTGAACGGCAAAGTCCGCGGACAGCTACAGGTTCCGACCAGCGCATCCAAAGACGACATCGAAGCACTCGCCATGAAGGACGAAGCCGTCCTCAAATGGACCGAAGGCAAAACCATCCGCAAAGTCATCGTCGTCCCGGGACGGCTCGTGAATATTGCAGTGAGTTAAGAGCCTCTCGCAAAGCCGCTAAGACCCAAAGGCCCCGCTCGCTTGTCCGCCATAGCCTTGGCGTAGGCGGAAGCGGGGCTTTTTATTAACCACTAATCCAGAAAAAGCGAAGGCCGCCTTGCGGGCGGCCTTTCGGTTTCAGACTAAACTTTTGAGGTTAACGATTCGCCCGACGGCGAGCGCGGTGAGCCGCTATGCCGATGCCCGCGCCGAACATCAGCATCATGGCGCTGGCCGGTTCGGGAACGGCGACGGCGGTGAAGGTTGTAACTCCGGACGTACCGGTAATCACCAAGTCTCCCTGATCGGTGCTAAAAGATGCAACCGGACCATGATTGATATCGTAAGAAAACAAGACCTGCCCGTTCTCTTCCTCAAGTAGTGCCCCCGTCCCCGTTAAGGTGCAGGGCGCTGAAAGGTCATAGATCGGAGCCAGCGGCACCGCAACCGCCAAAATATATTCGAACCCTTCATCGCTGCATGGATGTACAAAACCTACCATACCAAGTGATACGTAAGGAAAACAATCGACAGACCAGACGCCGCAAGGTTGAGTCAGTCCCGGAACGATCTCTCCGTTAAATGTAGCCAGATTCAGACCGTCAATTTGAATGGTCAGGGTGTCGGGAAGCAAATAACCGTAACCTACGCTTGTCCCATCCATAATATTCGTGGTGTCGGCGGTTGTGGTTAATGTGACGAAGGCGTCGGCAAAGTCCGTTCCGTCCAGAGAGCCGGACAGGTGACTCGTCATGGTGTAAACAACCGGATCAGCCGAGACCTGAAAGACCGCGCCCAGCAGCGCCAGCCCGCAAATGAGTTTAATACTGCTTTTCTTCATCATCCTGTCTCTCATCTTTGCTTGATCAATCGACCCAAAACCCTTACGCCTTTAAATACGTATATTATTGCCCATATTTTAGCCAAAGCCACACAATTAGCGAATCAGCACCGCATTTTCTTCATAAAGAACCGCTCTGACAGCACTGAAGTCAATCCTATCTTTTAACCTTTTACGATCTTTCGCGGGATAGAGCAACATTCTTTCTGTAATTTCGTTTAGGCGCATCAGTCAGTCTTCAGTTTCAAGTATGCCTTTTCGGCAGATTCCCATTCTTCACTTACCTCCATCAAGATTGCACTCACACAAAGGGGTCACCCATTAGAGGTTCCGGTCACCCATTAGAGGTTCCGGTCAAACACAAAAAACCCTTCCATAGCCGTTTCTCAACGGCCCGCTGATTTTCTTTTTGTTGATCGGTTAGAGAGGAAAACATTGTTTCCGTGCAGGTCTGCACCTGCGTATAATTCATTTGCTTTGGTCATCTGCATTTTGGGTACTCCTTTCGTTTGTTGTTACTCGAAAGAGTACTTTGCATTTGACCGAAACCTATTTCAAAGAACCTCTATATGGTTATCAGTCCGCCTAATTCGTCATTTTACAATGTCTGGGGGAATCTGCGCCCATCTGCGTAATCTGCGGTTAAAAATCTTCCGATGTTTGGAACCCGGTGCGGAGCGCGGCGGCCTCGGAGAGGCTTGCCCTACCCATATTTTCCAATGTCTGAAACTTTCGCGCTCATTCGCGTATTTCGCGGTCAAAAATCTTCCGAGATCTGGAGCCCGGTGCGGAGCACGGCGGCCTCGGAGAGGCCTGACCTACCCATATTTTCCAATGTCTGGAACTTTCGCGCTCATCTGTAGTTGAAGTTTTCCATCCGCCTTCACCAAGGGTTTCGGCGGTCACGAAGTTCGAATCGCGCCGTCCGCGAACTGATTTTCCCCTGAATACCGACACTTTCTGCCTCTTCAGCACCCAATACAGAGCCAAACCTTCCACTTGACATTCATCACTGATCATCCTATTTTTCTACGCTTTTTCTGTTCTATATGTTACCGTGTTGGAGCTTTGAGATTTATGAGCGGTGTGAAGGGTTGTTTTATGAAAAAATTATTTGTCATTATAGCGGCGGTCCTCTTTGCGACGGTAGGATACTCGCAGTCAGTGGATTTCAATCAGTTGAAAGACGATGGAGCATCGTTTGAAACATGGTACGATGCGTATGGAAATGGAACCATGGTAGATCATGGAGCGGACTTGGATACGTATATCGGCGGCATCTCCATCAATTATGTAACTGTAGATGCGGTTCGAACACACCTTGATGAGGATATTATCACTTTCTGCGGGGAAATCTACACAGACTGGACTTGGGAATATGATTATACCGGTATCTATGAAATCAATGATCAAGTGGCGGTTGACCGCCAAATTGGAATTCTATTTGATTTATTTCACCTAGGTTCTCTGCTTTCCGACTGGGAGAATGGGGCAACAGTAGAAGGAACTGCATATACAAAAGAAGACTATTATATCTCGTTTCAGCTAGCGATATGGGAAATAAATTTTGAGGATGACAACAGTCTCACAGACAACACCGGAGATTTTTATTACAGCGATGGGCTTGTTTCTGACGATATGATTCTAGGTGACTATATGCTTGAGCAGGTTCAAGCCTCATATGATAACGGAGATGATTATAGTTCAGAAGTATTCCGGGTGACTGGTTTGGTTGCAGGGGGCCTGCCCAATCAGGATCTGCTTGTAACTAGTAATGTCCCGATCCCGGAACCGCTTACACTAGGCCTGTTCGGCTGGGTTGGTTTTGTAGGTCTTTGGATTCGTAAAAGATTTTCTGATTAAATCCTAATACACGGAAGTACTGTAGGGCGGGGTTCGAGACCCCGCCTTTTTCTTTTCCACAGCCGGGGATATTTAACCGCGGATGGACACGGATTAACGTTATTACCTCGAGACTTCGGGGCGGATATTTACAATAGTTGGAACCCCCTCTGCGTGCTCTGCGACGTTGCGTGGAAAATCTTCCATCCGCCTCCGTACAACTACGGCGTAACATGATGGTTGGAAAACGCAGGCGCCTCTATGCAATAGAGCTTCAGACAATACGGCAGGAGAACTCCAGTTCGGGGAGATTGATCTGCATGAGCTGCACGTTAACTTCATCATCCAGTTGATGGTCAGCCATCCGGCGGATTTTTACGTCGATGCCAAGCTCCGGAATCATCACGACGCCCCGGTCGTCGCGTTTGTCGACGACGACCCCGCGATAGATGTTCTCCGAGTGCTGCTGCATGTACAAGAGCGTCCAATGCCGGTTGCTGAGGCGTTCCGCCATCGCAGTGTTACCGCCGCCGAGTTCGGCTTCTGCCGTTCGTGCCAGCATATCCGCTTCGCTGATTAGGGCGTCTCCACGGATAAATGCGCGCAATTGCTGATGAACCAGCAGGTCTGAATAACGACGCAACGGGCTGGTGACCCGGGTATAGCGTTCGAGCCCAAGCCCGGCATGCAGGTCCGGTTCTAGGTGCAGCCCGGACCGTTTGAACTTTTTGCGATAGGCAAACATCTCCGCCATCGTCTCGGGGGTGGACGGCTCGTCCGGCGGCGGCTGGCATGCGAAGGGCGCCGGAATTTCATTTTGAATCAAAAAATCGGCGATGGCTTCGCCGGCCATTAGCATGGCATCGGTGACCATGTCCCGACTTTTTAAACGGGGAAGATCGCTGATCTCGACGGTGTAGCCCGACGGGGTTTTGATGTTCAGTTCATGCTGGGCGGACAGGTTATAGAGCTCCCCGTCGACGGTGGTCTTCAGTTTGACCTCCGGCAGGTCGATTTGTGCCGCACCCTGCGCGATCCGGCGCTTCCGGAACGAGGCTGTGATGACGCTTAGTTCCTTAAACGGGGATGAGTCCATCTGCTGATCCGCGACTGAATAACTAAGTCGTTGAACCTTGACCCAACTCGGGGTGACTTTTAAACAGGTTGCGGCGCCGTCGTCGTCCACACCGATTTGAAAAGAGAGTGCCGGAGACGTTTCTTGTAATCCCAGCCCGAGGATGGATGTGACTGCCTGTGGCAGCATATGGATGACAATTTCCGGCAAATAGAGATTTGCGCCGCGGGCTCTGGCTTCCTGATCGAGCGGCGAGTCCGCTGTGATCAGTGCGGCCGCATCGGCAACATGGATCCAGATGGTTTCCCCATCAAGACTGATTGCATCGTCCGGATCGCTGCAATTGTCATCGTCAATCGCAAAGGTTTCCAACGCCGTCAGATCCTCACGCTCTTCATCCGGCAGCTCAGGCACCTCTAGTTCTGGCTGAGTGGTCGCACAGTCGAACCGGGCCGGGTACGGGTTCACGGTGTCATCCCACACGCCCAGCTCGAGCAACATCCGGTGCGCCTTTTCTGGGAGCACCTCAATGCCGAGCGCCTTTAAGGTGCGGTTGGTTACCGCTTTGCGATATGCCAGACGCTGAACGTCGCTCAGATGGCTGAAGTCTTCCGGTTGAACCGAATGGTCTCGGACCCGTTGCAGGTATTCCTGCCAGCGCTCCGCCTCCTGCTCTTTCTCGCGCTGCTTCATCAAAATCGCATCCACTTCGCCCTTCGTCCGGGCGGCGATTTGATCCATCGGCCCGATGAAGTGGGTTTGTTGCTGAAGGATCAGCCAGGCATGCCAGACGGAACACGGCGTATTCTCTCCGTAGATGAATTCTGCCAACTCGGTCAGTTCAACCGTTTCTCCCTGCAGCAACTCCCACGCTTCGTCCAGATTCCCTTGAGGAGCTTGGTCTAATTCATGGAGGGACTTCAGTGGCCCCGGATGGAGCAGCTGAATGTCTTTAGGCCGGACGTTTACCGTTTTCCCATCGGCGAGCTGAATGGATATTTTATCGGCGACGTGGTCGATAATGGCCGGAGCGGTTTTATATAAAACTAAATTGTGCACACTGAAATTCTGCGACATGGCCTATCCTTTTTCTTTGGGAAATTGTTGTTTCAAAGGCGTTCAGCCTGAAAAGAGGAGCATAGCCGTTGCGATTCCCCTCGGCAACACCAGAGAGAACTCACCCCGCAAATCGGAGCTGAAAACGACAGGACAAAGGGGTCCATCCTATAAATTAATGTTTTCCAATGTTTTGGAAATTTCGTCCGTGTTCTTCTCTTCGGTTTCGTCAAAGAGGTTTCCAAGGGTTGTGATGGATTGATTCGTCCTCCAGCGGGAAAAGGTTTGAAGTGTGCCGCCCCGTTTAGCGAGATAGGCCCCGACTGGGTTGGTGGTCATTTCAAAATCTGCTTCATGAATGGTGCGCTCAACAAACCCCTCTAGCGGGCCGGCGCTGCCGTGTACATAGTTATCGCGATCCGGAAATTCTACCGGAATCTCGCTATAGAGTTTGCCACGTAAACTTTCAGGGTCGGCCGCGCTAGCATTCGTCTTTCCCAACACATTCTGGCGAAACGTACGCCATGAAATCTGCGAGGCATCGAATTCGACCACATGATAATAGAGCACGGTTTCGGGATGATAGAAAATCGCCTCCATCGAAGGATAAAAGGCATTGATGGCGTACCGATTCAACTCTTCGATAAATCCCATAATCAATCCGTCCTGCAACTTGACCGTTTGATCGTTGGCGCACAGAGCTCTCCAATAGTTGAAGAGTTGATGTGCATCCAAATCGGATCGCGCCAGAAGCTGGGGCATCGGCACGATGCGCCCAGCAGCGACCTCCTCTTGCCACGTTCTGCCAAAGAAGGCCTCAAACCGTTCTTTTGCAACGGACTCCACTTGAACTTTTTCAGCACAGGCCGCCGCGCTGTACATCAGATAATGTTGCTTGATGATTTCATGCGCTTTCAAATCGGCACCGGTCACCTTTTTACTGACGACAAACCGAAATCCTTTTTCTTCAAAAAAACGCCGCGTCCGTTGATTGAGTTCTTCCGGAGAAAGGTCTGCCCGCAAATGATGAACCGGCTTCGTAAAAAGGACTGCTTGATTGACTGACATGAGGCTAATCATAGATCAGCGGCCCACCTTTTCCAAGTTTTCCACTGTCTGAAGAACAGGGGTCCGCCCGTTATTTCGGCACCTCGACCTCGCGGGTGGCCTTGATCTTGTCGGTGATCGCGCTGGTTTTCTCAATCGGCGAGCGAAGCCGGGCGGTAATCTCTTTTCCGGTCTGCTCGCCCGATTTCGTCTGGTCGGAGCACCCGTAGCACAACACCGCCATCATCATCAATAGATATTTCATTCCCGACTCCTTTTTCCAATGCCTAGAAGTTTTTATACCGGAAATTTCCAACCATTGGAAGCCGACTATCTGTCCGCCATAACCTTGGCGACGGCAACGAACGAAGAGAGTGGCAATGTCTGGAAAAATGCGTATGCTTTCCGTTTTTATTAAGGAGCACTATGAGCAAACAGCCGCGCAAAGAAGAAAACCCGCTGGTCAGCATCATGCTGAACGTGGTGATTCCCGTCATTATTCTCACCTGCCTGAGCAAGGAAAAGTATCTCGGCCCGCTGTGGGGGCTAATTACGGCGCTCATTCTACCAATCGGTTACGGACTGCACACACTGATCAAAGAGCGCCGCGCGGATTTTATTTCAATCATCGGTATCGTGAGTGTTCTGCTGACCGGCGTGATCGGCATTCTCCAACTTGCGCCAATATGGCTGGCCGTTAAAGAAGCGGCTATTCCGCTGATCATCGGACTGGTCATCATCATCTCTCTCTGGACTCCCATTCCGCTGATTAAAAAAATTATGATGAGCGAGAAGATTTTCAACGTGGATCTGCTTCACGAAAAACTGCGCGAAAAGGGAACCGAAGCGAAGTTTGAAAAACGGTTGGTCGGACTGACTTGGGGTTTGGCCTCGTCGTTCTTTCTCTCCTCCGCACTGAACTACGGCTTGGCAAGATTCATCGTAAAAACCGATCCCCACATCGATCTCGAGGCCTACACTGCCGAAATCGGTAAAATGACCGGCTGGAGCTATGTTGTGGTGATGCTGCCGTGTATGGCGGTGATGATTCTGGTGCTGCTTGCGCTGATCAAAACGCTGACGCACCTGACCGATCTAAAAATGGATGACCTACTCGCCGAACATCTTCAAGAAGAGACGAAGAACGCCGAAACGTCAGAAAGTCAAAAAGTCGAAAGTCAGGAATCAGAACTACCCTGACCCCTGACCTTCGACTTTGGACCTTTAGACCGTTGACTGCGGCGAAGCCGCTTTAGACGATAATGCCGCCGTTATCTTTTTTGAGGTCGTCAGGTGTAACAATCTTGCTGGCCTGCTCGCGTTGCATGGCCTGCGCTTCCTCAACCATGCGGGTCATCGCATCTTCCATCGCCTGCGGGAATCCGTTCACGGCTTCTTCAAAAGTACTGGCCTCGATTACACCCTGAATCGGAACTGGGCCATGCGGGCTCATCACCTGCGTGTGGCCACTGAAGACCGCCGGACGGGATTCATCTTCGGATCCGTCGAGTTTGATCGGAACCAGCTTACGGATCCCACCGATTTTTAGATCGGTGTAGGCCTCTTCGCGATAAAGATTGGCCGCATCCATTTTAACATCGCTGATTTTTTCGGGTTGGTCGCTCATACGTTTTTCCTTTCGTAAAAAGAGCCGCTGATCGCGGCAATTATCAATTAACGGTTATTGGTTAAACGTGCAATACACACAAAATCAGAAGGCCTTCCGCCGGATAACTGAAAACGGATAACCAATAACTAATCGCCGATTAAGCCACAGACCCCCACCGGGTGAAACCCCCTTTTTAGGTTTTATTTCCTTCAAAAAGCTCTCTATTGTGCCCTCAGCGAACAAGGAGTGCAGAAATGACAAAAAATGAAGGCGGAACGGTCGACAAAATTAAAACCTTTTTCTCCCACGACCTGTGGAATCTTGAACCCTCCTCCCTGACCAAGGCACGCGCCGCCGGCCTGAAATTCCTGCGAGTCTGCATGCTCGTCGTCAAAGGCTTCAAAGAGGACAAGTGCCCGCTGCACGCCTCCGCCCTCACTTTTATCTCCGTCATGGCGCTCGTCCCCTTCCTCGTCATTCTCTTTTCTATTGCCAAAGGGTTCGGCGTGGATAAAGCGAGCGAGATGCTCATCGAAAAAACCGCTGAAATGCCCGAGGCAATGCAACATGCCATCACCAACATCATCAGCACGGTTGAATCCGCCAGTGCCGGAGCGATGGGAGGAATCGGGGGGCTTCTCTTTCTGTGGGTCGCCATCAAAATGCTCAGTAGTATCGAAGAAACCTTCAATCTGGTCTGGGGGGTCAAAATTCCACGCACCCTGATCGAAAAGATCCGCAACTATATCGTCATCATGGTCGTGGCTCCGATTCTCATCATTGTCTCCAATGCCGGACAACCCGTCATTATGGGATTTGCCAGTCGCCTCGAATGGATGGGCCCTCTTCTGCAAATTGCTCTGCAGCTGATTCCGGTACTGGTGATGGCCTTGTCCTTCAGCGTAGTATATATCTTCCTGCCCAACACCAAGGTGAAGTTCTCCGCCGCCTTCACCGGCGCACTCGTCGCCGCACTGCTCACAATGGCGTTCCAGTTTGCCATCATCAAACTGGGAGTCGGGGTCAGCAAATACAACAAAATCTATGGTGCACTGGCCGCCATCCCCATCTTCCTCTTCTGGGTGCAAACCAGCTGGATGATTCTGCTGATGGGCGCCGAAGTCGCTTTCTCCGTTCAAAATGCCGGCACCTATGCCCGCGAACGGCTCGCCGTCACCCCCAGCGCCAGCGCACGACTCTGCCTGGCCATCGCCCTCATGAAGAACATTACCGAAAAATTTGAGTCCCCCGAACCGCCATTCGACACCGTCGCCCACGGCATTGCCAACCGCATCCCGATCCGGCTGATCAACGATGTCATCAATACGCTAGCGAAGGCGGGGCTCGTTGCGGAATCGGCCGAGCACCCCGGCTGCTACACCCTACTACGCGATCCCCTCAACATTTCCGCCCGCGACATCGCCGACGCCATCCTAGACGACGGCACCGCGCCCGCAACACTCGGTCTCGCCGCGGATTTTCCAATGTTTGGAAAAATCACCGACGAAAGCTTCCAGGCCTTGGAAAAACAGGTGCTTAAAAACTTTTGAGCGCAGCCTTCTTTTCCAAACATTGGAACCTGCGCGCTCAACGAACCGCCAGAGACAACAGCGTCCGACCCAGCGCATTTCCTGCACCCCCAATGCGGTACACATGGTTTTCATTCTTTACATAACCTCGGCGCATCAGCTTATCCAGATGGCGGCAGAATGCCGAAGGCGACATGCCCGTTGAATCCCGAAGCGCCCGCGCAGATAAAGATCGCCCGCGCAAAGCTCGGACTATTTCAATCCGGCGCTCGTGCGTAAAAGCTGTCGCATGACGAATTAGCGTTTTAAAAAACACCCCCCGCTCATGACAACTACGCAATGCCTCTAAAACCTCCGGAGCGTACTTCACCGCGCTATTCGCTTCTGAGCGATACAACACCTCCATCTTCTCACGCCTGAATACAACCAACCCGCACTCGCACAGCAACTTAAGCTGAAAACTCGTGTTCGATGAGGACCCCCCTGTCAATCGACAGACCTCCGTCACCGACAACTCCTTTTCCGTGAAAAGATGCCACAACAACTGTAACCGAGTTTCAGAAGCAATCACCCGACACGTTTTCCAAAGCGTTCTTTCCTGCCTCATTGATCTCTCCACTACCAAATAAATATCGAAGATATATTTTTATAAATACTTCATTTTAAAATAATTGCAACTATTATTATCCCAAACCTGTAGAGGTATGATTAATTTCGTTCAACGGTTTAGTGTTTCCCCCATTCTTGCCCCGTGGTTTAATCGGCGGTCTATGGATTTCAAAGACGAACTCAATGAAGAGCAGTACGCCGCTGTGACCGCCCCGGACGGGCCGGCACTCGTCATTGCGGCAGCCGGAACCGGCAAAACCCGCACGCTGGTCTACCGCCTCGCCTGGCTGGTCAAAACACGGGGGGTTGACCCGCACAACATTCTGCTGCTCACTTTCACCAACAAAGCCGCCGGCGAAATGCTCGACCGCGCCGAGCAGCTGGTCAACCGCCCTTTTAAAAGCGGCTACAGCGGAACCTTCCATAGCTTCGCCAACCGGATTCTCCGCTCGCACGCCCCGAGCGTCGGCTTTGGCTGCGATTTCACCATCCTCGATAGCGACGATTCCAAAAAACTGCTGCGCTCCTGCGCGGATGATCTGAAGCTGGATAAAAAACACTTCCCGAAGCCACAGGTGCTTCAGAGCATCTTTGGTGTCATCAGCGGGCAGATGGGCGATCTAGCCGACGGGCTGGTCGATCGCTTTGAGCACACCGAAGTCGACTTCGAAGATGTCATCCGGGTACACGATATGTACCAGAAGCGGAAGAAAGAGCAGAACGCGATGGATTTCGACGATCTGCTGATCTACGCCCTCAAACTGCTCGACCAAAACGAACGGATCCTCTCGTTCTATCAGGACGAGTTTCAAACCCTCCTCGTCGACGAGTATCAGGACACCAACGCCATTCAGGCACGAATGGTCGAACTGCTCGCCAAGGTGCATCAAAACATCATGGTGGTCGGCGACGACTTCCAAAGCATCTACTCGTGGCGCGGTGCCGACTTCCGCAACTTTCTCGACTTCGAACACCACTACCCCGGCACGCGCACGTTTAAGCTACAGATCAACTACCGCTCCACCCCCGAAATTCTTGAAGTCGCCAATGCCGTCATTGCCGGTAACCCCGAACAATTCCAAAAAACCCTGCACGCCGTCCGCGAAGAAGGCCCCTACCCGGTTCTCGCCAGCCTGCGCGACGGCGGAGCACAGGCGCGCTACATCATTGAAAAAGCGCGGGAGTTGAAGCGCGAAGGCGTTGTGCTGTCCAAACTATGCGTGCTCTACCGCTCGCACTTCCACGCCATGGAACTGCAGATGGAGCTCGCCCGCGCATCGATGCCATATATCGTCACCTCCGGCGTCCGCTTTTTTGAACAGGCGCACATTAAGGACGTCTGCACCGTGCTGCGCATCCTCGTCAACCCCGGCGACGAAATGGCCTTCACCCGCCTGCTCGAATTGTTTCCAAAGGTGGGGAAAAAGACCTCGCTCAAAATTTTCCGCAGTCTCGGCGGACGGGTCAATCTTCAGCGCAAAGAGGTCTGCATGCAGGTCGAGGCCGCCCTGCCCGCCGCCGCGCGCGAAACCTGGAAACAGATCGAACCAGTCTTCCTCGCCTATCGCGAAGAAAACCTCGATGCCGACCCCGGCGAGATCGTCTACCGCTTCAACAAGGCGTTCTATAACGAATTCATGGTCGAAAATTTTGACAACTCAAAATACCGCGCCGAGGACCTCGACGGGCTGATCGACTTCACCACCAAGTTTGAATCCACCGAATCGTTCCTGAGCGAAATCGCCCTGCTGAGTAATCTGGATGCCGAGGGCGACACGCGGACCGATGTCGACACCTCCGATTCCATCCGCCTCAGCACCATTCATCAGGCCAAAGGGCTGGAGTTTAAAGTGGTCTTCGTGCTCTTCCTCTGCGAGAGCATGTTCCCGAGCACCAAGGCGCTGGAGGACACCGGCGACTCCGAAGAGCGGCGGCTTTTCTACGTCGCCGTCACCCGGGCGAAGGATCAACTCTTCCTCTGCAGCCCCGAAGTGAGGCGCCAGCGCGACGGCGGAATCATCTTCCTCGAACCCTCCCGCTTCCTCAACGAAATCCCTCCGCACCTCTTGCAAAAAGACCGTGGTTTCTTTTAGCGACTGCGGCGCGGCGGCTTCCAAGCGACCAGAAGATTAAACAGCCATGAACAGGGTGGCTTCAGCTGTTTTTTAAAACCACTTCCATTTCTTTTTCTCTTCTTTCACCACCACGCGGCGCTGACTCAACTCTTTTACGGGCTCGGCTTTTGGAGATGGCTCATCCCGCCGCCCCAGCATCTCCTCCTGCTTTCGACGTAACAGCGTTTTAAAGGCCAGACCTTTCATCTGCGTGCGATGGGTTGTGATGATGTTCGAGCGTACCCCTTCATCAAAGAAAGCCACGGTTTCTTCCGGAAGCATTTCTTTTGTAATCACCCCGTCCTTCGCCAACGCAAGCGCATGAACAACCGCCGCCTCGAGTTCGCACGCATTCCCCGGCCAGATGTGGTTGTAGAGAAGTTCCATCGCCTTGGGATCAAGAGCCGGCAACTCGGCATTCTGGCCAAGGTTTCGGCGCAGGATTTGATCAATGATAAACGGGATATCTTCCCGCCGGTTGCGTAACGGTGGAATATCCAGACGTAGAGCATTGAGCTGACGATAGAGGTTTTCAGAAAAAGCGCCCTGCTTGACCAGCGTGTTCAGTTCAACGCTGGAAGCAATCAGGATGCGCACATCAACCAGAATCGAACCGATTTTTTTAGCACCTCCGCCGGTGCCTGTTTGATTATTCTGTATGATATCGAAAAGCTTTTCCTGTTGGTCGAGCGGTACGGCTTCAATGTTATTGAGGAACAGAGTGCCTCTCCGCGCCTGCTTGAACAGCTTCAGATCGATTGCTTCGGTCAGCACGGAACAGTCAGCGGCTATAAAAGGGGCCTCTTTGCGCAGACTGCAGGAATGAAGTGCGCGGGCCACCAGCTCCTTATCGATTCCTCTTTCACCACAAAGCAGCACGATGACATTCGTGGGCGCAACCCTCTGGATCCTGTCGCATACGTTGCGCATGCTAGCGCTTTCCGACACCAGCCCCGCCAGTAGTTCCGGCTCCGTTCCAGGGCTCTTGTCCTCCGCAAAAATGCGATAAGAGCTCAAGGCATGCTGCACGGTCGAGAACAGCTCCTTGAGCTGTATGGGCTTAGCGAGAAAATCAAAGGCCCCCTTTTTCATTGTATCAACGGCTACTTCTATTTCATCTCGGACGGTCACCATAATGACGCACTGATCGGCATAGGATTCCAGGGTTTTCTCCAGTAGCTCAATCCCATTCATAGGCGCCATGTTGATGTCCGAGATCATCAGATCGAAGGTCTGCGTTTGAAGAATCTGGAGCGCCTCTTCGCCGCTCTCGGCCGTACGGATATCATACCCCTGTTCACCCAGAAGCTTCGTGAGAAGCTTCCGAAAAAACATGTCGTCATCTACAATCAGAATGCGCTGCATGAATCTGTTCCTTCTGGCCTTTTAACGATTCGTGGAACTTATTAGAGACCTCTTATTTATATTATATGTTTTCCATCTGTTCAACATTGAAGCCGCCCCTGCTTCACCAATAAAATCCAGCCGCATCTCTTGCAAAAGGATCGCGGTTTCTTTTAATCTCCGCTCAAGGAGTTTTGCTTATGCTTGCCAAAGTGTTTTCGGGTGCGGTGTACGGAGTGGATGCCTATACGGTGGAGATCGAGGTCAACAGCGGCCACGGTGAGCCGAAGACATTAATTGTCGGCCTGCCCGATGCGGCGGTCAAAGAGAGCGAGCACCGCGTCAACACCGCCCTGCTCAACTCCGGCTTCATGCCGCCCAAGGGACGCATCACCATCAACCTCGCCCCGGCCAACATCAAAAAAGAGGGACCCAGCTTCGACCTACCGATCGCGCTCGGTATGCTGGCGGCGGAAAGCGATATTCAGCCCGACCTGCTGAGCCGCGCCTGCATCATCGGCGAGCTAGCGCTCTCCGGCGAGGTGCGCAAAGTGCGTGGGGTTCTACCGATCGCACTGGCGGCACGCGCGGCGGGCCGCAAAGCCATGATCGTCCCGACCGAAAACGCCGAAGAGGCCGCCGTGGTCGACGGCATTAAAGTGTTCGCAGTCAAAAATCTGCGCGAGGCCGCCGATTTCCTGAATCTGGATCTATCGCTCCAACCGCATGAAGTGGATCTGGAAGAAACCTTCCGCCAGCACAATAAGGATCTGGCCGACTTTGAGGATGTGAAGGGACAGGAATACGCCAAACGCGCCATCGAAGTGGCCGTGGCTGGCGGTCACAATATTCTGATGATCGGCTCGCCGGGGACCGGCAAGACGATGCTGTCTAAGCGGATTCCATCACTGCTGCCACCCATGACGCTGGAGGAGGCACTGGAAACCACCAAAATCCACAGCATCGCGGGGAAACTGTCTTCGCACGAATCGCTGATTGCCACGCGCCCGTTTCATGCGCCGCATCACACGGTGTCGGATGCCGGCCTGCTCGGCGGCGGCACGCACCCCATGCCCGGCTCGGTGAGTCTCGCGCACAACGGCGTGCTCTTTCTCGACGAACTGCCCGAGTTCAACCGCAACGTGCTCGAAGTACTGCGTCAACCGCTCGAAGACGGCGAAGTGACCATTGCCCGCGCCGCCGCCAGCGTCACCTTCCCCTGCCGCTTTATGCTCGTCGCCGCCATGAATCCAACGCCCGACGGCTACTTCCCCGACGACCCGCGTTCCACGTCATCGCCGCGCCAGATTCAAAACTATCAGAATAAGATTTCCGGCCCGCTGCTCGACCGCATCGACATCCACATCGAAGTGCCCGCCGTCGATTATCAAAAATTGGCCGGGCTGGAAAACGGCGAATCGTCCGCCACGATTCGCGAACGGATTATCGCCGCACGGAAGATTCAGCAAACGCGCTACGCAAAAAGCAAAAAGGTTCATTGCAACGCGGACATGGAGCCGAAGCAGGCGCGTAAATACTGTCATCCGAACGACGATGCCAAGCAACTGCTGAAAACCGCGGTGGCGGAAATGAACTTCAGCGCCCGCGCCTACGACCGGATTTTAAAGGTCGCGCGCACCATCGCCGATCTGGCCGACGAAGAACAAATCGGCACCGCGCACATCGCCGAGGCCATCCAATACCGCACCCTCGACCGTATGAATAGGTGAAATACCACAGGCTCTCCGCAATACCGGAAAAGCCTGTCCTACAAGTTTGTGTGTAGGACGATCTTCCCGAAGGGAGGTTGTGAAAAGATTCGGAAACGATCACCTAAATAATCTGGTTATGAACCAGCTCGTGGAGAAGGCGATCAGCCTCGGCGTGAGCCGTTTCGATGAACTCGCGAAAGTCATCTGCCTTTTTCCCAGTCGGGTCGGGTACATCCAGATTGTCCACTTTTTCATCGCCCTGCCAGCCATATTCCATCAGGCGGAACGCCTTGCCCTCCGCCTCGGGATATTTTTTGAGGATGTGGTCTTTGTGCGCCTGCTCCATCGTGAGGATTAGATCGGCTGTTTTTACCATTTTGGCGGTTAGCGGATCGGCGGTGTGAGCGCGCAGGCTGAAGCCATTGTTGCGGGCGATCAGCGCAACCACATCATTCACCCGTCCGCCGGAAATCGCTTTGGTTCCCGCCGAGGTAATCTTCAGGCTTTTGAGCGCCTCGGGGCGGTATTCCCGGAGATAGTTTTTTAAATAGCCGGCAAAATAGGCGCTGCGCGTGCGGTTGGCCGTACAAACAATCACCAGATGGTATTTTTTACGGAAAGAAAACATAGGCATAGGCTACAACCACAACGGCGCAAAGTCACAAAGAAATCACGAGGAAGCGAGTGGATGTTCATGAGCCAATGACGCGGTTAACCAGCTCTTCTCCGGTCTCAAACGCAACCAGGTTGGCGGCGGTGGTTTCGGCGATGCGGGTGAGCGCCTCGCGAGTAAAGTAGGCCTGATGGCCGGTAATGAGAACGTTGGGAAAAGTGGTCAGGCGGGCAAAGACGTCGTCGAGGCGCATCTCGAAGGTTTTGTCTTCGAAAAAGAGACCCTCTTCCTCTTCGTATACATCGAGACCCATGTAGCCGATCTTGCCGGATTTGAGCCCGTCAATGACCGCTTTGGTGTCGATGAGTCCGCCGCGGCTGGTGTTGATGAGCATCACGCCGCGTTTCATGCGGGCGACCGCCTCGTTGTCAATCAGGTGGTGGGTCTCCGGCATCAGCGGGCAGTGCAGGCTGATGATGTCGGACTGCGTAAGCAGTTCGTCGAAGGAGACATAGTCCATTCCGATTTCTTTGCAGCGTTCGTTTTCATAACGGTCGAAGCCAAGCAATTTAACGCCAAACCCGTGCAGCGCCTCGGCGAGGCACTGGCCGATTTTTCCGGTACCGACAATGCCCACGGTTTTCCCGTGCAGGTCGAAGCCAAGCAGACCGTCGAGCGAATAGTTTCCGTCGCGCACGCGGGCGTGCGCCCAGTAAATCTTGCGATTGAGTGAGAGCATAAGAGCCACCGCATGTTCGGCGACCGCATACGGGGAGTAGGCCGGCACGCGGGTAACTGTCATCCCCAGCTCATCGGCACTGGCGATGTCCACGTTGTTGAATCCGGCGCAGCGCAGCGCGATATGTTTCACGCCTGCCTTCTTGAGGCTGATCAGCACCGAGGCGTCCAGCTGGTCGTTCACAAACACACAGATGCTCTCGAACCCTTCGACCAGCTTGACGGTCTGCGGTTTGAGCCGCGATTCGAAAAAGGTCAGCTCCGGCCCGGCCGATGCGCAAACTTGTTCGAGAAACTCACGGTCATACGGTTTGGTACTGAATACGGCAGTTTTCATTTTGATTCCCTTTCGGTCTATGCAAAGAGTAGATACCCGACCCTGAAAGTCAACTTTGCCGACTTTATTATTCACGCGATAAGTTTGGTGCAGATGCAAGGCACCAAAAGGTGACGCTGTAGAAATCTACCGCGAACCTTTCGTAACGCCGCAGATGCACCAAAATCATTGCGTAGAACGGATCATGATAAGGAGCATTTTAAATGGCGCTTCGGCGGCCTGCACATCGTGCGGGATGTTGGCCGGCATAATGATCATTTCGCCCGCCTTCACCGTTTTCGGTTCACCGGCAATGATGAAGGTTCCCTCGCCTTCGACCACTTCCGCCACCGCGTCGAACGGCGAGGTGTGCTCGCTGAGTCCCTGCCCGGTATCAAACGAGAACAGCGTGATGTTGCCGGTCTCTTTTTTGAGTAGCGTACGGCTAACCACCGCGCCCTCCGACGTTTCCACCAGCGTTTTCAGATTCAGGGCTTTGCCTTTTAGTTCGTTCATGATGACCTCCCGATTAAAATTGGAGTGTTGGAGTAACGGAGTATTGAACAACAACTGCTCAGAACCAAAACTCCACCCTCCATTACTCCATTATCCTTACCTCTTTCAACTCGCCATCCAGCGCGATCGTCGCCTCTTCAACAATCAGATCGGTGCGCTCGCTCAGCGTTGCGGCCTGCTGCACAATCGACGTCAGCCCGCCGCAACAAGGAACCGTCATACGCACGATGATCACTTTCGGAATCCCGTTGCTTTTGAGAATCTCCGCCAGCTTTTCAACATAGCCCTCCGTCCGGTCGAGCTTCGGACAGGCGATGACAATGGCCCGGCCGCGCACAAAACGCCAGTTCACATCCGGCGACGCAGACGGCGCGCAGGTGGAAAGCACCACCAGCTCGCGGTTTTTAAAAAACGGAGCTTCCGTCGGCACCAGATGCAGCTGGGTCGGCCACTGGTTCAGCTCAGACGGAATCACCTGAGCGAAGTTCGCCGGGGTTGCAGCAGGTGCCGCCGGTTTTTTCTCCGCGCCAAAACGAATCTGCAGACCCGGGCAGCCACCGATCGGCGGCTGCATTTCTTTCGCATCGTGAATCGCATTCGCCTCATCCATGCGTTTGACCGCTTCGTCGCCGCCCAGGTTGCTGACATGCTCGCGGGTGGCTTCGATGTCAAATTCGTCGGCCTCGCGCTCAATGATCTCCAGCGCGCCGGTCGGACAGGTTCCAATGCAGTCGCCAAACCCATCGCAGAACTGCTCTTTCACCATTTTGGCTTTACCGTCTACAATCTGCAACGCGCCCTCGGCGCAGCCGGTCACGCACTCTCCGCATCCGTTGCAAAGCTCTTCATCAATTTTTATAATTTTCCGCTTCATAACCCCTCCTCAATGATGCGTTCAGAATATAGCATATGAATTGCGGCTGCCTTGATACAGGTCAAGAGAAGATAAATTGATGCGGGATACAAGATCGCGAAGAGCCTGGCCTGCAAGCCGTAGCCTTGGCGAAGAGCTTGGCCTGCCAGCCGTAGCCTTGGCGAAGGCTGGTGCCCGGGGCGGGAATCGAACCCGCACTTCATTGCTGAAAAGGGATTTTAAGTCCCTTGCGTCTACCGATTTCGCCACCCGGGCAGGTAGTGAAAGAACTGCGGAGTATTGGAGTTTCCGGTATAAATCTCAAGAGGAAGATGCATCGAACCGTCAAATCCTCTCTTCCTGAATTGATTTTTCTTTTTCTTCCTCCATATTGAGACCGTCAATTTTTAGGGGAAACCAGCCGTGAACATGAATGAATTAACAGAAACCCCAGCCGAACAGGAACTGATTCAGACGCTGCTCGACGCTGGACAGGGACATCTGTTTGCTGATTGGGATGCACCCGGAACAAACGACGAAGCCAAGGCCGTGTTTCTCGCGACCCTCACCCGCATCGACAACGCCTATCCCGGCGGACTGACCGGCTACATCGTCAACGCCCGCACCCTGCTCGCTGAAGCAAAAAAAGGCGACAACCCGTTCGACGGCTTTGTGCCGCATCAGCCGGACAAGGTGGATCTCACCCAATTCGATGCCACCTACGACCGCTATGAGCAGATCGGAAAAAGACAGTTTGCCAAAACCGTCCTCGTGCTGGTGGCCGGCGGCCTCGGCGAACGGCTCGGCTACAACGGCATCAAGCTCGACATTCCGGTGGAAGTGACCGAATCCACCACCTACCTCGCCTACTACGCCGCCGTCCTGCTGGCGATGGAAACGCGCATGGCGACGCCCCGCCCCGTGCCGTTTATCCTTATGGTCTCCGAAGACACGAACGCCAAAACCCGCGCCGTGCTCGAAGACAACCACTTCTTCGGACTCAAAAAAGAACAAGTGCACATCCTCAAACAGGAGCTCGTTCCCGCCATCGCCGAGTTCGACGGACACCTTGCGCTGAAAGAAAAATATCAGCTGGTTCTCAAGCCGCACGGACACGGCGACATCCACATGCTCATGCACACCAGCGGACTTGCAGCCCAGCTGGCGGACGAAGGATATGAACACATTGCGCTAATTCAAGACACCAACGGACAGGTCTTCAATGCGATCCCGGCCGCGCTCGGCGTCTCCGTGGAAAACGACTTCGCCTTCAACTCCCTCGCCGTCAACCGCATTCCCGGCGAAGCGTGCGGCGGACTCGCCAAACTAATCGGCAACGATAAAGAGCTGACCCTCAATGTGGAATATAACCAGCTCGACCCGCTGCTGCGCGCCACCATCAGCCCCGAGGGCGACGTGCCGGACGAACAGGGCTTTTCCATCTTCCCCGGCAACACCAACGCGCTGGTCATCAAGCTGGCCTCCTACGTACAAATCCTCGAGCGCACCCACGGCATCATCGCCGAATTCGTGAACCCAAAATATGCCGACGACACCAAAACCGCCTTCAAAAATCCGACCCGCCTCGAAACCATGATGCAGGATCTGCCGAAGCTTTTCGGCCCGGCTGAAAAAGTCGGCGTATCGGTCTTCGACCGCCGCTGGTGTTTTTCGGCCAACAAAAACAACATCACCGATGCCGCCGCCAACGCCGCCGCAGGCGGACCGCCCGAGTCCGCCGTGAGCGCGGAATCCGACTTCTACCTCGCGGGCCGCATAAAACTCGCGGCCGCCGGTATGCAGGTGACCGCCGCGCCGGAGGAAATGATTTTAGACATCCCGACGACGCCCGGCCCACGCGTTGTCCTGCGCCCCTCCTTCGCGCTAACGCTCGACGAAGTACGCGCAAAAATTTCCGACGGTTCCATTGCCGGCGAAGGAACCCTGGTTCTCGACGGCAAAAACATCACCCTCGAAAACGTCGACATCACCGCCGGCTCCGCGCTAGTCATCCACGCCTGCGACGGCGCCAAGGTGACGGTTAAAAATCTAACCGTGGACAACGCCGGCTTCGAACAGATCCAGCTGACCGCCGAAGAGATGGCGAGCGGCGACACCCCTGAATACCTGAAGCTGCGCGGCTACCGCATCGAAAACCGCGGCGCACAAACCTGCGAATTCACAAAGCCCGGCGACTACACCGTCAGCTAGCAGGCCGCCAGGCTATGGCTTAGAGCGCGCCGGCGATAAGCAGGATGATTCCTAGTGCGCCGATCACCCAGGTCTGCCGGTCGCGGGCGGCAAATTCGAGCGGATCGTCGGAGAGGTCTCCGCGCATGGCGAGCCGCCAGATGCGGGCAATCCAGTAGAGCACGAGCGGGCAAAGAGCCCAAAGTGCGGCGGGTGTGTTGTAGAACTGCACCACTTTTTCGCTGGTGATGTACAGGCCGAGCACAGCGGCAGAAAAGGCGCCAGCGAGTAGTCCGAGGCGGGCTAGCCACGGCAGGTGGCGGGCATGATAGCCGCGACCGCGCGCACCAATTTTTTCAGGATGCGCCTCTAGGGCTTCGCGCAGCTCGGCGTAGCGTTTGACTAGCGCCAAGCTGAAGAAGATGGCGATGGAAAAGGCGATGAGCCAGCCGGAGGTGGCCACCCCGTAGGCGGCGGTTCCGGCCAAAATGCGAATGGTGTAGAGGCCGGCCAGAGTGAGCACGTCGAGCAGAACAAGCTGCTTGAGCCGCCAGGAATAGAGCGTGGTGATGAGCAGGTAGAAAAGCAAAACTCCGCAGAAGGCGATCGTCAGAAACTGCGCGAGGAACAGCGAGCAGAAGATCAGCAGCGGAACCGCGCAGGCGGCGGCCATCAGGTTGAGGTTGCCGGCGGCAAACGGGCGGCGATGCTTGCGCGGATGGTGCTGGTCGGCGTGCAGGTCCATCAGATCGTTCACCACATAGATGGACGAGGCCAAAAGGCTGAAGGCGAAAAAGGCGATGATGGCCTTCACATAGAGCACCGGCGTGGTGAGCTCCTGCGCGAGAAGCATCGGCAGGAAAATCAACACGTTTTTCATCCACTGATGCACCCGCAGGGCTTTGATCCATGCTTTCCATTTGGGCGGTCGGTCGTCAAACATCTGTACGGATTTGCCGCGCAGCGCGCGGCGCACCGGCGCGGACGGATTCACGACAAGGATTTTTCCGGCAGCTTCCCATACCGCCAGATCGTCGGAGGCGTTGCCGGCATAGTCGAATCCGCCCTGCCCAAACCGCGCAACCAGCGCGTCGCGTTTGTGTTCCGCTTTCAGGTTCACGGTTCCTTCGCTGGCGATCACGTCTGAAAACAGTCCGAGATAATCGGCCACACGCCGGGCCACAGATTCATCCGATGCGGTGGCGAGAATCAGATTGCGTCCTTTTTGTTTTTCGCTTTTCAGAAAATCGAGCAGCTGCGGCTGGTACGGCAGGGCGGCGGGGTCTAGCTGAATCTCCTGCGCAACCTGGTGCTTGAAAGCCGCCCGGCCGCGCCGGGCCCAGTCGGGAATGCTAAAGAGCGTTTCGGGCCGCGTCCGGATGAGCAGTAGCAGCGCCTGCGCAAACGTATCGGTTTTAACGAGGGTTCCGTCGAGGTCAACGCAGAGCGGTCGCGACGCGGTTGTAGATTGTTCAAACATTCGCGGGAGTATTCAGGAGTTGCGAGGTGAGTTCAACTCCGTTCTGTCGCCTCAGAACCGAAACCCGCGCATGAACTCCGGCATCTGAAGGGAAAGAATGTGTTCGTGTTCCGGAAGACTGAAGCCGATCAGGATGTAGTTGTCACGATCCACCCCGCTAATTTTGCAGGCCTCGTAGCTGAACGGCATCCGGTTAGATTTGGATTTGGCATAGTACCAGCCCTTTTTTTCGTAGGCGCGGCCGCGAGTCCGCATCGCCTCCACCCGGCCATCCCCCACCCGGACGCGGCGCGAATCCCTGATGTTGTACAGCGGGATCAGCTGCTGATTGATCGACGTCTCATCATTTGCCCAAAGCGGAGTGGAAAAATCATTCTGCACGGTGATCAGCAGGAACCCGGTGTTTTCGGAAAGCATCAGAAAGCTTTCATAAAATGTTTCTGTGCCGGTCGGATGATAGGATTTATTCAAGTTATAAATGCGGGTCGCCAATTGCTGAATCTCATTGTCCTCCTCAAAGGTTTGCATCGCCGGGTTATACAACTCAAAGCCCTCGGGAATATCGAAAGAAAAGCCGAAAAAGCCGAGCGCGGGATTTTCAATCACGCCGTCAACCACCGTTGCGCTGCGCTGCTCAATCATGGCGCAGCCAGCCAGCAGAAACATCGCTAGACTGCAAAACAGAAATTTAGACGTCATTCAATTCCCTCCATGCTGTTTCTACTGTACCCTTCGCTCCCAGTTTGCTCAAATCAGAAATCGTCCGTCGGCCGTGGAATATTGGAAAATGGGAATCATGGAATGCGGGAAAAGAATAGAAGATGCGTGATGCGTGATACGAGATACAAGATGCGTGATGCGTGATACAAGATGCAAGATACGAGATGCGAGATGCGTGATGCGAGATGCGTGATGCGAGATGCGAGATGCGTGATACGAGATACAAGATGCGAGATGCGTGATACAAGATGCGTGATACAAGATACGAGATACAAGATACGAGATACGTGATGCGTGATGCGAGATACTGCCTCCTGCTCGCAGCCCGAATCTCACATCCCGAATCGGAAAGCCCCTCTTCATGAACCCACTCGAAAACATCCGAATTGTACTCGTCGACCCGCAGAGCTCCGGCAACATCGGCTCCATCTGCCGGGTCATGATGAACATGGGAATCACCGACCTCGCGCTGATCGCCCCGCATGAGCGGCACGACTGGGGCGAGGCGCGCAAACTATCCTGCCACGCCGACACCCTGCTCGATGCCCGCAAAATCTTCCAAACATTGGAAGAAGCCATCGGCGACTGCACCGTGGTCGCCGGCACCAGTGCGCGCACCGGCCTCCACCGCGACCACGCCGGCCTGCCCCGCGAAATCGCCCCGATCGTGCTCGACTCCGCCGCGCACCACAAAGTCGCGCTCGTCTTCGGGCGCGAAGATACCGGCCTAACCAAAGAAGAGCTTTCCCTCTGCACCCACATCATCAACATCCCCTCCAGCGAAATCTACCGCTCGCTCAACCTCTCGCATGCCGTCATGGTCTGTTGCTACGAAATCTTCCTACTCTCCAGCGATCCGTCCTATCAGCCGCCGCGCGAGCGCTCGCCAGAAACCAGCGTCGAAATGCGCGAACGGGTTTACGCACGCTGGGAAGAAATGATGATCGAAACCGAATTCTGCCAGCCGCAAAAACTCGAACACATGATGCTCGGCCTGCGGCGTATTTTCAGCCGCGGCAAACTCACCGACAACGACGCGCGCATCCTGCTCGGCCTCGCCCAGCAATCGCTATGGGTTGTCGATCAGCTGAAAAAATCAAAGGAAGCCGACGGCGAGTCGATATAGCCTTGAACCGCGCCGCAATGCGGACTATCTTTTGCCCTCTTCTTGTTACGCCGGAGTCAATCGGTGACTGACAAAGGAGAATAAGGGCCCGTAGCTCAGTTGGTCAGAGCAGGAGACTCATAATCTCTTGGTCGGGGGTTCAAGTCCCTCCGGGCCCACCA
>Ga0307990_1000377_pt1 | contig 41535 bp, 46 predicted proteins | sample EllFjometagen129_FD_203168 | JGI IMG/M metagenome (GOLD analysis project Ga0307990, IMG submission 203168) | Marine microbial communities from Ellis Fjord, Antarctic Ocean - #129 | ecosystem: Environmental > Aquatic > Marine > Unclassified | place: Southern Ocean | collected 2014-10-08
GCGTAAGGTGATTCTGCACGATATCTCGCACCACTCCCGACTGCTCATAAAAAACGCCCCGATGCCCAATTCCCATATCTTCGGCAACTGTTATTTGGATATGATCTATGTACCGACGATTCCATAATGGTTCAAAAATACTGTTGGCAAAGCGGAAAAAAAGTATGTTTTGCACCGTATCCTTACCCAGGTAGTGGTCAATGCGATAAATCTGCTTCTCATCAAAGGCCTTCAGAATCAACTCATTTAACGTGCGGGCCGACTCCTGATCTCGACCAAAGGGTTTTTCAACAATTAATTTGCGAGGATGCTTCTCTTTGCAGAGGTCGAACTTATTCAACTGCTGAACTATCGGTTCCAAAAGAGTAGGCGGCACTGCCAGATAAAAGAGTATATTATCCCCCTGTGATTGCGGGTAGAACGTGGACAACCGGTCGCAAAAGGCATCATAAACGGTATCGCCATCAAAGGTGCCCGATAAATACGAGAGGTGTCGGCAAAAGAGAACAGCCTCACTTTGAGAAAATTCTTCGGGCATGAAATTCCTTATGGCTGCCAACACTATTTCCCTATATTTTTCATCTGACAACTCGGGGAGGCCCACACCGGTAATTGAAAAATCATCGGGCAACATGTTTCGTCTAAAGAGGCTGTACAGAGCGGGAAGTAATTTGCGCTTGCTCAGATCACCGCTTCCTCCAAAAATGACCATCACAAATGGATCGACCTTATAGTCATCCCCAAAGATCTCACAGGTGTACATAAATTTACTCTCTGCTGATAATGGATCGTTTGTAGCCATAACATTCCCCTTTTTAAGCCACAGATTTCGCAGATTACACTGATTATTCTCATCACTCGAAGTGCGATTCGAAATCTGTAGGATTTAATCCCCCGCAGCTTGCTGCGATAATTAATGTGTAATGTGGGGACATCCCCTGATTATATTACAGCTGGAGTGTTGCAGGTATAGCGTGAGAATGTTACAGAAATAATCAGATACAGTGCGATGCGTTATGTCAGACAAGATTAATATGGGAAGTCGCCATATTTTCATATTATCCTGTTCCTCTATTCTAGCTTATTTTAGACAGCTTATACAAGCTGCCATGCACTGGTAATGTAAAAATATATTGAAGCTGCCATGTAAATATGAATAAGATAGGGCTATGAAATCCGAAGTTTTTATTACCGATGGACATTGGAGAAAATCGCTTGCCGCAGTCCGCGCCCTTGGCAGGCAGGGTATAGGTGTTACTGTGGGAGAAAGCACGCGTCTCGCCACGGCGGCCTTTTCGAAATACAGTGATCGTACCGTCGTCTATCCGTCGCCCCTCATGAATGCCTCCGACTTTCTCGATTTTCTTCAGAGACACCTCTCTCGTAATCCCTATCGAATGGTCCTGCCCATGGAATATGAAACGCTGAGCCTGATAGCCCAAAATTATGACGATTTTTCACGCTATGCCTATATCCCCGTCGTGTCCTATGAAAAGTTAAAGATCGCCCAGAACAAGGAGAAGATACTGCGTCTGGCAGAGAGTCTGGGAATCCCCACTCCGAAAACCTGGTATATTGACGATATCTCCCGCATCCATTCACTCAAGGGTGAGTTGTCCTACCCTGTTGTGATTAAACCGAGAAATGCCGCCGGGGCTCTGGGAGTCTGCTATCCCGAAACCCCGGAGGAATTGGAAGCACAGTACCTGGCGGTTCACCGGCGGTTTCCCTATCCTATGGTACAGGAATTTATTCCCCGCGAGGGTCCGGGTTACGGCGCCTCTTTCCTCTTTGATGAGAAGGGGAGGGTGAAGGCCTCATTTGTACACAAGAGGCTGAGAGAATACCCCGTCACGGGGGGCGCCAGCACCCTCCGAGAGAGCGTCATATATGACGATATCAGGGAGATGGCACAATCGCTCTTGCAGTCCCTGGACTGGTTCGGTGTGGCCATGGTGGAGTTTAAGGTCGATCCCCGCGATGGTCTGCCGAAATTGATGGAGATAAATCCCCGATTCTGGGGGTCCCTCGCCCTTGCCGTAGAAGCGGGCGTCAATTTCCCCCATCTCCTCTACCGCATGTCGCATGGTGAGGATTTCAGTCCCGTGGAACGGTACACAGTGGGGGTCAAGTGTCGATGGCTCCTTCCCGGGGATATACTCCATTTTATCTATCATCCCCACCGCTCTTCGCTGATTCCCGATTTCTTCCGCTTTTTTGATAAAAACACCTCCTATGACATACTGTCGATGGATGACCCGCTCCCCGCCCTGGCCCGGGTACTCACACCGATCACCTTTTTATATGATCCTGATATGAAGGAAAGACTGAAAAAGAGAAAAGAGTGACAGTGAAGAATCTGATAACAATAGACCTTGAAGACTGGTTTCATATTTGCGGCGTCGATGATGTGCTGCCCCCATCCAAGTGGTCCGAACTGGAGAGCCGTGTCGAGGCCAACACGCTGAAGATTCTGCACCTGCTGCGCATGTTCAATGTAAAGGCAACCTTTTTCGTTCTCGGATGTATAGCGGAAGGTCACCCCGGTCTGATAGAGCATATTTGTCGTGAGGGTCACGAGATAGCCAGCCACGGATATGGCCATCGACGCCTTTACGAAATGACGCCTCGACAATTCCAGGCAGATCTGAAACGATCAGTCGATATCATTACCGCTATAACGGGGGAGCCAGTCAGGGGATTCAGGGCCCCCGAATGGTCCATACGTGACGATTCTCTCTGGGCCCTCGACATACTGGCGAAACAGGGGTTCGACTATGATTCCAGCATGGCGCCGCTGCCCATCATCGGAAATCCCCGCTATCCAAAAACCCCCCATGAGAGATCACTGGACGACGGTTCTCTATGGGAAATTCCCCCCCTTGTGGGGACAATACCCCTGGTCAATCTCCCCCTCGGCGGGGGGTGGGGGCTGAGATTTTTCCCCTATTCGCTGATTCGTCACACCATTCGCGCATTGAACAATGCGGGACACCCGGCCCTTATATTCCTCCACCCCAGAGAATTTGATCGTCATAAACCGCCGGTACATCTGTCTTTCGTCAAAAGATTTGTCATCAGTGGCGGCATGGCGAGTACCGAGAAGAGACTGAAGCGTTTACTCACAGATTTTGAATTTACCGCCATTTCCGATTTCCTGGAGAAGAGGAAAAGTCATTGCAAATGAAGGTGTTCATGTGTATATATGATAATCCCTATTATGCTTGATATGTTGACGTTTTTAAAAAATAATCTTTCCGATCATTTTGTCATATATTTCATCCCTCTCTATATTCTGGGGGGCAGACCGGCGGCCGTGCTTACTGCTCAGCTCTTGGGATTGAAGATGACCCTGGTACTCCCTGTGGTGGTATTGCTGGATACGCTTCAGATCCCGCTCTTTTATTTGCTTTATGATGCCATATCCGACAGGTTTCTGATAGGGAAACTGCACGATAAAACAACGAGAAGAGAAAGCGCCCTCCTGCAATCCAGTATTTTCCGATGGATGCGCGTCATGGGCGCACCGGGCGTCGTTGCTATTGCCATGCTCCCCGTTAAGGGGTGCGGCATGTGGAGCGGGGTGCTTCTTGCGAAACTCCTCAATTTTTCCAGACAGGGCAGTTATCTTCTCCTGATCTTCGGCAGTATACTGGGATGCGCCGTTCTGCTTGGTCTGGGAGAGGGCATCCTGGGATTGTGGGGACTCGTGGTCGAAGGATGATGAATATTTCAAATGGAGACGGTTAGTTAATGTTTACACGGATAAAAAACAATATAAGGACTTCGTCACTGAAGGATGCCATCAATTTTCCACTCTTCAGATCGATCCGCGACGAGCTCCCCCCTTACAAAAACCTGCTTCGGCCCTGTATCGTCATAGACAAACCGGAGACGAGCAGGAAGGTCATAGAACAGTGCACACCATACTTTACCCATGAAGGTGCGGAACTCATCTATACGGAACTGGCCGACCGGATGAATGAATATGCCAGGGAATTCGGGGTTGTTGCCGATGCTTTGCAGGAAAAATATTTTCCCCAGTGGAAAGAGTAGATCGAGGAGCCATGTCATTGCATGGGATCATATGCCGATTCTACAAATATATACTCATAATAACCCTCGTTCTGACGGTGGCATCGGTCCTGTCTGCCCTGCGATTAAGACTGGATCTTAATTTTTTTTCCCTCCTCCCCTCCGATAACAGGAGTATTCAAAGTTTCCTCGACGTGACGGAGGCCACGGGCGGGGACTCACTCGTTATCGCCGTCGTTGACATGCCGTCCAGCCGGGAGAGAGAGAAATCCGAGGCCCTTATAGAGGGCCTGGCCGGCAAGCTGGCAACACTCTCCGAGATTGGTGCCGTTGAATATAAAATCGGTGATGCTGGTTCGACTGATCTGCTCCCTGTGGTGTTGAACAATATGCCCCTCTTTATAAGAGAAGGGGATCTGGACAAGGTGGCTCATAAGCTTTCCGATGCCGCGATAGAAAGGCGGATCGTCGAGAATAAAAGACTGCTCATGGCACCCCTCGGTATTGTCACGAAGGGTCTTGTCTCTGTAGATCCCCTGGGTCTTTCCGAAATAGTGATGGGTGGCATGCCTTCACACACCCTCGGGGGGTCATTCGCATCTGAGAGGGGTTACTATGCCTTCGATAAGGGAAAGACATATCTCATCTTCATAAAGCCCGTGAGGCCGCCCCAGGACATTGCCTTCAGTAAAAAATTGATGGCGCGGCTGAAACATCTCGGCGAGACGACCGTGCCGGAATTGGCCCACACCTATAATATGGACGCCGAAAACATAGAGGTCTCCTATACGGGGGGGTATCCCATAGCGGTGAGCGATGAGGCGACGACCAAGAAGGATATCAAGGTTACACTTCTCACGTCTCTCATAGGCGTTCTCCTCCTCTTCGGCCTTGCCTTCAGGACGTGGAAGGTCCTTTTCTACGTGGGCCTCTCTCTCGTCATAAGTCTCCTGTGGACGCTGGGCTTTGCAGGCATTGCCTTTCGTCATCTCAATATCCTGACTTGTGTTTTTTCCTGCGTTCTCATCGGTCTGGGGATCGATTTCGCCATCCATCTTGTGAACCGCTATTTCTCCGAAGAAAAGGTGGAAATGGATATATCAAGCCGCCTGCAGCATACCTTTAGTGAGTGTGGAGCAGGCATCCTGATCGGAGCCGTCACAACTGCGGCGGCCTTTTATGCCATTGCCATATCCGACTTCAGGGGATTCAGGGAACTGGGTATTATCACGGGGACGGGGATTCTCATCTGTATGGCCGTCATGGTCTTTGTCCTTCCATCGATGCTTCTCCTCTTTGCCGGTGAAAAGAGAGGTGTCGCGAAGATTGTTATCAGAAGTTTCGGCATACAACCCCTTATTGAGAGGTTCGTGAAACACCCGCGGTCCCTGCTGGTTCTTTCCCTGGCTGTAATCCTCCTCCTGACAATACTCGGATACGGTGTGAAATTTGATGACAACCTCAGGAATTTCCGCACAGCGGAAAACGAGGTTTTCCGTTTGCAGGAGCGGGTGACAGGCTGGCTGGGGGGATCGACGGGGCGGACATTTCTTGTTGTAAAGGGCGAGACTGAATCCCGGACAATGGACATGAGTGCGCGGGCATCGGAGGTCCTCGATGACCTGCGCCACGAGGGCGTTATTGCCGGATTCAATTCGATCAATCAGTATCTGGTTTCACCGGAAGAACAGAAGCGCAATCGGCGTCTTCTCCGGCAAACCCCCGAGTCATTTGATATGAAGCGAGTTCAACGGACCTTTTACAGTGCCCTGGAAAGAAATGGTTTTGAACGAGTAAGCGCTTATGACGATTATATGAAAGGCATCTCCCGCGCCCTATCTCAGGAACGGGTCCTCCTGCCATCAGCCCTCACCGATAAAGGGATGGAAAAAAGATTAGTGCCCCTCTTCTTTCAACGCGACGGTTCCTTTTCATCGATTCTCTACATTGCCCCATCGAAGGATCTCTGGTCACGTTCCGAAACTGAGGCCTTTGTCGAGATTGTAAGGTCGAAACTGGCGGTGAAGGGGATTGCGACGGATAACTATACATTGACAGGTTCCAGTCTCCTTTCGTCGGAGCTGAGACGGCTCATCATGGATAATCTGAACTGGGCCCTCTGGCTTGCATGTCTGGGTATCGTTGTTGTCCTTCTCCTCTACTATCGAAGCCTGAAATACTTTGCCCTTTCCATACTCCCCGTTATACTGGGAGTGGGAGTCCTGACGGGCATCATGGCCATCTTCAGTATCGATTTCAACTTCCTCAATGTCATCGTTATTCCCATGATTGTGGGAATCGGCATCGACGACGGTGTGCATCTGACCAATACCTTTCGCGAAAAAGGGAATACCGGCATTGTATCGGGCATCAGCCTGACGGCGAGGGCCGTCCTCCTGACCTCTTTCACCACCCTGGTGGGATTCGGTTCCATCGTCCTTGCCCACTATCCGGGGCTCAAGAGTATGGGATACGTGGCAGTCATCGGTATCGGCGCCTGTCTGCTCGTCTCACTCCTTGTCCTGCCACCCATTTTTTGTCTTTTGCAACGGCGGGGAAAATAGTTTCTCTAATCTCCTATGAAAGCACGGGTGATGAGACAACTACATTAGCTACGCCCATTGGGGTGAGGATTTCATCCATCTTCGCGATGGCCTCTTCCGCCGAATCGACAACATGGCACCCGTAATCTCCCTCCATTTCGAATCGAGGTGCATGAAGACCGATGACGGGTATTCCCCCTTTCATGGCCAGTACCATCTCTGAAAGTGTGCCCGGACCTCCAGCAAGGGCGATGATCAGGTCGGGAGTTTTTGCGTTGATGATGTTTCTCGCCTCATACATGCCAGTGTAAATGGGAATATCGATGAATTCATTGGGATAACCGGCAAGGGGTCGTTCCTTGTCGTTGGGGAGCACGCCGATGACCAGTCCTCCCGCCAGATATGCCCCCTTCGATGCGGCATGCATGACACCCGTTCCCCCTCCCGAGAGGAGGACATGCCCACGCTTTGCGATGGCTTCGCCCAGGATGCGGGCTTCATCCATGGAAACATTGTCATCCCGGTGGCTCCCCATGATTCCCACAATAGAGGGTTTTCGTTTGACCGATACTGTCTGCATAATACCTCGATACCCTTCCGTTTATGATTTGATAACTGTAAACCGTGAGCTGTTACTTGATTGCGAGTATAGGGGATTTTCGTCTCTTCCCTCAAGGACTAAATGTGTGAGTGTCGACTGGATACCGGGATTACCGTGGAAAAGACTGAGGGGGTAAGGGCCGTCGTCGTCTTGCTTATTCCTGGAAGGAGGATGTGTCCTCCGGAAAGAGAGTATAATAATTCCCCCAGCGTTCCGAAGGCGGAGGCGGCCCATCGATCCAGCCATTCTGGTGAACGGGTGTGTCCGCCGATCGAAGTCTCGATGTCTGTAAATCCCGTCATGGAGAGGAGTCTTCTCATCGTTTCTGATGAGAAGTCATAGAGGTGATAGGGCGTATGGTAGAGATCGAGATATTTGCTCAGGGGACCCAGTATCTTCACGATCGGCGTAGAATGGGGCCAGCGAAGCAGGACGAGGCCGCTTGGCTTCAGGATCTTGCGAACCGCTTTTAGTACCGCCACTGGATCGGTGACATGTTCGATAACATAAAAGAGTGTGACCACATCGAAGGAATGCTCCGGCAGGGCGAGATCCTCCAGGGGACCGGCATGGACCTTGATGTCCCAGGTATTTTGGGCATACTCTCTTCCCTGTTGCGATAGTTCTATTCCTTCAACCTGCCATTCTCGCGATTGCATCTCCTGCAGGAAAAAGCCATAGCCGCACCCCACATCGAGCAGTCTCCCTCCTGTCCTTCCGGTTTTGGAGCGGATAAGTTGTGCCGCTCTTTTTATAACGGGCTTCATCATCTTCCCCCAGTCCCCTATGTGCCCTGCATCGGTGGGGAGATAATCCGCGTAGTGCGTTACCATATCCGCTTCGCTGAAGCGATTGTCCAGCGATACGAGACCGCAGTCCATGCAGCGGCGGTATATCCATCGGTCTTTTTTGTGGATGACAGAAAAGCGGGATCCATTGCAGAGGATGCATGCGTCTTGTTCTTCCATATTATGACGTCTCACAGAGTTCTTTCAGGTTGTCGAGGACTATCTCGACCATTTTATCGTGTTTCAGCCGGACCTTCACGTTCCAGACAGCTTTCCGGATGATTCCTTTGGGGTTTACGATGATGGTATGAGTAACCGCCGTTCCATTGCCTGCTTCATTCAGTTCCCAGATCTCCGTCCCCCCGGAAAAGAATCCGTCGAGAAATTGAAGCCTTATTTTTTTCCCGGGGATGATCTCCACCACCTGCGTCCGCCAGTCCAGATTGAAAATATGATCGATCTTCGTCTCGACAATTGTCCCTACCTGATAGGGTGTCGCGGATTTATAGCTGACAATGGTCCCCCGGGGGCAGATTTTCTGGAACTCCTCTTCTGCGGTTATGATCTGAAATATCCTGTTCCTCTCCGCAGTAATGAGACGCCGATGCTGGTTTGCTTCACCTTCGTAAATGACGTATTCGGGGGATGTTGCGATATAGCGGGTAGAACACCCCTGGAGAAAAAGGAGGGCAACGATGACCGGTATGAGACATAATGTTTTTCGATGAAGATTCAGGGGCATGTTACTTCACCCCTGCCATGCTGTCTCTGCCGTCGAGGGGCCTGTCTATGGTGATTCCCAGAAGATGGGCGGCCATAGGGACCATGTCGACGGCATCGATCTGTTTTGTAATGGTTATTGGTCGGGAAGCGAAGCGGTGTGCCTGTGGTCCCGAGACCACAAAGGATACGAAACTGTCTCTACCATATATGCCGCCGTGGTGTGCGTATTTCCCTTTGTCGGGGGAGAAATAGTAGCCCGGCTTGTTTATAAGGATGATATCGGGGAGATTTTCCCGGAAGAAATCCCTCCTGTACATGTAGGCGACCCGCAATTTCTTTCCAACTGCTTCGTCCAGTTTCGCCATAGATGTTAGGGCACCCAGAAAGTCTGTGGCCGAACGCTCGGATGTGCGGTAGCGGTTCAGATTGAAGAACCAGTACACATCAGATTCACTCTTCCTTTCGTCCCTCTCCCCCGGATACTGGCCGATGAGGAGATAATTGAGATATTGTTTCATTTCATCCGTGTCGATCAACGTGTCCACCACTGGTTTGACATCTTCGATCAACCGTGGTGGCGTCATCCAGTCTGTCTCGGTCCTGTTTTTTATGTAGATCGTCTTGGTTCCGGCGCCGGGCATGCAGATGATATCGGCATTTCCCACTGAGTTTCCCCCCGTCTTCACGGTAAATTTTCGCGACAGGGCGGTAATGAGCGCCTCTTCATCGAGGTGTTTTATAATTTTCGTCTGTCCATGGTCGGCGATAAAGAAGAAGACCGTATTTTCATAGTGACCCTGTTCCGTCAGAAAATCCTTCACCTTTCCAATTTCCGGGTCCAGTACCTCTCTCAGATACCACCGTTGAATCTCATCGATGGTCCACCCCTTCTCCGCCATGAATGAACGGGGATAGTGGGTGAATATGTCCAGGCCGACATAATGGAGCACCGTGAGATCGGGGATATCGGCCGTCGATCTTATCTTTCCTGCCAAGCCATCCGTCAATGAATAGAGATAACCATTCACGAGGCCTTCCGTTGTTCCCCTGTCGATGTGGGCGCCATCGGGATAGGGTTTTCCCCTGCTCAGGAGGTTCAGCATGAATGCCTGCCCCCAGAGATGGATACTCTGCTGAATCCAGTCCTCTTTTTCTACACCCTTGGCCACCTGTGTTGCGATGGCCATCGTGGTCTTACCTGAACGTCTCGCAAAATCGAAGAGTGTGTCAACGTTGCCTTCCGCCAGTATATTGACAATCCCGCGTTGACCAATAGAATTGAGCGTAACGATCCGTTCCTTTTCTCTGTCGAACCAGAGGGTCGACGGCACGCCATGCCTGTTGGGGTATACTCCTGTGAGGAGAGTTGTATTTGAGGGTTTGGATGACGATGGTATCGACACAAGGACATTTTTAAAATAGAGGTAGGGGTGGTTTGCCTTCTCTCCCCTGATGATAGATCTGAAATTGGGTAGTTCATCGAGTGATTCCATCAGCGTTGTTCGTTTCAGGGCGTCGAGGATAACAATGAAGACCTTGGTTGGTTTTACTGCCGCACTCTCCGGTGCCCTTTTCTCCGGGAGACCGGCACATCCGGCCATCACAAAGAAACAGACCAGTGCGATAGACAACAACATCCGCCGCACCCCCGTTTCGCAGGGGGCATATATCTTACATAGTTGATTTGACATTTTTATTTCTGCTATAATACGTTGGTATACTCAGGGGAAATATTCCCGCTAAAAGCGTGTGATAATAAACACAATATTGCCACAGTGTAAAGATATTTTTAAGACCTGCATGGATAGATCTGTTACAATGGAACATATAATTGAAAAGGGAAACAAATGAAAACCCTCTGTCATTGGTTCTCTATTTCCTGATCATCATTGCAGTAAGGGACAGGGAGCAGATGGAAGGGGCAAACAAATGAGCCGGAGCGCAATATGACAACTTACCCGGATGCACTGTTCAAAGAGACCTTTGGTCAGGTACAACGGCACCGCCTCGTTGGTGATATGATGAAGCAGTTTTCGGATAATCGGTACGATGTATATGACCTCGCGCTGGAGGGGCTCGATTGTGACCAACCAATCAGGATTCTGGATATCGGTTGCGGCTATGGCCGCTTCACCGGTCATTTGAAAGAGTGCGTACCGGCCGGCTCACGGTGTACCGGTCTGGACCTGCTCATGGAAAACCGGCAACCATTCCTCGATACGGCTCGCCACATCGATCCGGAGGCCGATTTTATAGTTGGGTCAGCTGGCCAGATCGAATTGCTGCCCGACGATTCCTATGAATTGATAATCATGGCTTATTCACTTAATTTCTGCAGACCGATCATTCCTCAACTCGCCCGGATTTTGACCCCCCATGGAGACCTGGTAATCATCAATCACTCCCGACATTTTCTGAATGAACTCGTTCAGGATATCACGCTGGCGCTGTCACAATCGACGATTGCAGACAAGGCCCAGCTTAACTACGAGGAACTGATCGGTGATTTTAACGATGAAAATGGAAGCACGTTACTGGCGCCCCATTTTCGGGCCATAGAGTATGTTGATTATTATAACCATTTGGTATTTCCACTGAGCGAGCTGGATAAGTGCTTTATCTATATTGATTTTAAATTGCCGCTGCTGGTTCGTGTCAATCAACGGGAGACCGATGCTGACCTGACCCGGTTCAGGAAAATACTGTTTCAACTTATTCGAAAAGGATCACAGACGTCGGGATTCTATCGATTGAACAAAGACGACTGCATATTCCGATGTCGTCAGCCGGTGAAGGAGGGGTCTCCCCATGCCCGTTAAACGCAATTATTGTTTGCGCTGCGGGGCAACCATCGTTTCTAAAAGAGTGGATGGTGTGAACCGTGAATATTGTCCCACCTGCGATACTGTTTTCTATGATAATCCACTGCCCGTAGTATCATCGGTAGTGGTCAATAAAAAGCGCGAAGTGTTACTGGTCTTGCGCGATAGGGAACCACAGGAGTCCCAATGGTGCCTGCCATCAGGTTTTGTGGAAATGAATGAATCAATTGAGGAGGCGGTACTGCGCGAGTTGCATGAGGAGACGGGTCTGACGGGTAAAGTGATACGCCTGCTGGATACGGTGTCCTACCGGAACGAATTCTATGGCGACCTGATCTGGATCTCCTTCGAGGTTCAAAGGACTGGCGGTAAGGTGGTTGCCGGTGACGATGCCCGTGATGCCCGCTACCTGCCCATTACGAAACTCCTGGATCTGGCCTTTCCGCCTAATGAAGCAGCAATCAGGCGCTATCGGGATTATTACCAGGAGTTGTGGAAGATGCAGGATTCCTTCGAAAGCCTGGGTAATGAACCTAAACTCGATACATCCATTCCCTCGCATGCCCTCTATAAAATCATCACCAGAGATGCCCACATCATAACTGAGAACTGGATTGCCGATGTGGTGCAGAACCCCACCACCACCAGCTACGCCGATTTTGAGCATGATGATATTTACCCGCGTGCCTACAAGGTGGTTTCGCAGTTCGGCCAGTGGATGCTGACCCCCACCGGTGCCATGTCGACAATATGGGACTATTATCGTGGGGTAGGCCGAAAGCGTTACGAAGAGGGTTTCAAATTATCGGAAGTACTCAGTGCCATGAGTCTGACGAGAAAACATATTTTTACACATGTGCTGCCCCGTGGCGGCGGCTGGAACAAAAAATTTGCAATGTATTCGGCGATGGAGTTTATGTGGCGCGTCAACCTCTTTTTTGACAAGGCGGCCTATTATATCACCCTCGGCTATGAAGAAGCGGGAAAGCAGTGAAATGATTGCTTCCGGAATTTCGGAGTCTTAATTGATAGTTACACCAGCGCAATCCCTGAGTATGCCCGGTAGGGGCAACCGATGGACGAGCCCCCCTCATTGACTCCAATCATCTCTGAGCCACTACAACCACGCAATCCCTCTATACGAAGCGTGATCCTTTCAACGATTTGAGAAGGTGCTGATACCCCGCTTTCTGGGGCGCAGGTTATTCAGAAAACCTTACCAAACATCTGTTTCGTGAGCATAATGATAAACTGCGCGTTTCCCACCTTCTTCCTGAGTATGCTGAGATACAGCTTTGTAGAATCCTTTGGGGGTACCGTCGGCGACTCGATCTGTTCCAGGGTGATGGCCTTTGTCGCACAGTCAGTGACACATAATCCGCACCCGATGCACCGGGTGTAATCTACCATACACTTCTTTTCAATGATGGAAATTGCATCCATCTGGCAGCGTTGTTCGCAGATTCCACACCCAACGCAGAGGTCCGAATCCACCACCGCCCGGTAATTCGTTGCAAAATATTGGGCCGGATTTTCCAGGGGTTTGGCAGAGGTCAGGACTTCACAGCAGCAACCGCAACAGAGGCACATACAGAATAATTTCTGCGTATTGGATGGTTGGAGCACCAATCCATCCTTTTCCGCCTGAGCAAGAATTTGAAAGGTTTCATTCTTAGATATAATTCTTCCCCAACCCGATTCCTCATATTTCCGAGCAGAACTGCCGAAGATAAAGCAGATTTCACGCATCTTTGTTACCTTGCAGGGGTCACCAAGCAGATCCTTCCCCTGTTTACACACGCAATTGGTGACTCCTATCGGGCCCGTAAAGTTTGTAATTAATTCTCGAATATGGTCATAGGTTGCAATCGGGAGTTCGGGAGCGATACTCCCCTCCGTTGGTATGGTCCGCAACTGTGGAATCTTTGTACGTAAGACTTCGTCTCGAAAGGCCTCGTGAAGATAGTGAAGAAAATCCTTGTAGAATTCCTTCGTCATGCGATTTACCTGAAATTCAAACATGCCGATGGCCAGCATCAGTATACTGAAATATTTTATACCATTTTTTCTGATGTGCCGGTTGATTGCCCCCTTGTCTGCCATTCCGTCCAGAATGTTTTCCAGCTCAGATTCCGGTATGTCCTTTTGCTTCAGACGTTTGTGAATGTTCTGAACGGTTGCGGGCAAAAGGGTGAGGTACAGCGCATATTCTGCCTCTTCGAGGGTGAAGAGATGCCCCAAAATCCGGATTTCGATACCCGATTCTGTTGCAGGAAATCCTACGGGTAGTGTATCGAGGTGTTTCTGTAAGCTTCGATACTGTGGGATCGCGTCAGGTATATCCATATAGTTTACCCCCGGTTTCTTATATGACAGGAAACTCCTGTTGCATGGTGGGAGTATAGGAAAACCTGACCTGTACGTCAATGGAATAATGCCATGCTATATGGAATCGGATGTCGGTGATCATGAAGACGGGACAAGAATAAGGGGCTTATTTGTAATCCCTTTCGGGTCTCATTCTACACGGCTTGCTGCGGCCAGTTCCTCGGCGAGTATCTCGGCCATGATTCCCATAAGAACGGGGTCGTCGGGATCGGGGGTCTCCACGGGATTCGGTGATTCAGTCTGGTACCTGTTGCCTTTGTGCTTCCCCCGGTGAATGCCGCAGGTGGGACTGTTTTCAAGTCCGATAAAACAGGTGAGGCGGTATTTATTGTGCAGAAACTCACGAACCATCAGCATGGGGACCTGCAGAAGCTCTTTGCAATGCTGGCGAAAAAAGATGTTATCATATTGCTGACGGCCCTGCGGGTTGCGCATCAGTCCCATGGCGGTGGTCTCCGGGCAGGGGTATTGAACAATGCCCACCCGGTTGCGCATAAGATGATCCATCAGTTCATGGGAGAGGGGAAAGTTCTGACCTAGCAGGTGAACCCTGCAGTAGGGGTTTATGAGACTGGGCAATCAGAATAATTTTTCTGTCTTTTTTACTCACAAAGGATTTCAACCTCCGGCGAACCGATGAGGAGCCGGAAGGGGATTTTTAATTTCCGAAGATCGGCCTCGACTGCTTGAAGACCGAAAATCATGAAATCATAGTGCCGCAGGGTTGCATCAAGGAATTCGGGTACGAAACAGAACAGGACGATCAGTGGCACCCCTCTCTGGAGGGCCAGTTTCCGGCTGTATAGCAAGGTCCAGTTGTCCCTGACCCGCTGACCCCTGCTCATCCAATACAGAACCGGTCCCTTCTTTGCTGTACCCTTTTTCAGAATTCTAACTCTCGCTTTATTCATGAGCGGGTGTACACCCTCTCCGTCTGAATCAGTCTTTGAAACAATTAATATCATGTAGACATTTCCTCAAAGGTCAGGTATGTGGGGTCTACTTCAGATATCAATTTCGCAAAGGCGCTGCTCATGTATTATCCTCTTTTAATCCACAGATTTCGCAAATTACACGGATTATTCTAAGTAAGTGTTATTACTCCGCCGGTTCTGCCGTTTCAGACTTAAGTTGTTACAGGGTCCTCCCACATGATACAGGGCTTGTGAGGCAGGGAAGACCGTAATGAAAGAATCGATGTCGGTTGGTCGCAGATGTGAGAACGAGGATATTCAGTAGGCGCTGTTGGACGTGATGAGTATAGAAGAGGGAAAAACGTCGGGAATCAGGAGAATCCACACAAAGAACTTCCGTATAATGTGAGGAATGTAAGAAAAACGTAGATGTTAGTCAATGAAAGAAAGACAACATGAAAGAATGGCACGCCATATCCTTCAGGACGTTGATGACCGTGGAGTAATGTATCAGGGCATCCAGCGTATAGACAGAGCGATGGGGTATTAGGGTCGCCTGTCTCGTCTCCGGGATAGGGCATACCATTCGAAGAAGGGATCTGCCGAAGGGCATACGAATTTCAGGTTCTTCTCCAACCGGATTGGAAAAGAATCTGAAATATCTGGGAGTCGCAGGCCTAGACTAGTGTTTTCTCCCTTGTAATATCAGATGGCGTTCGACGTTGGCGAGTAACAGTTTCGCTGTCGCACGGACAGCTCCAGAGATGTTTCTGTTCATGGACAGAATGCGAAGATCCCTGTGATGGATACGGCTGATAAGCTGGCAGGCAATTTCCACTGGTGTTTTCGGGTTGTTGACGAGTGCCGCTGCGATAGTTGTTTTCTTGGTCCAATCCCGGTTATGTGCGATTTCACGGATAACGTCATTGTGAACATCCCGCATTCGGGCGATCATTTCGGCTTCACCTTCGGTTATTTTCGGGCTTTGCACTACCTCCAGGGCAACCTCTTTACTCGGATCCCTGATGAGGATGGAACGTTCTTGCTTGTTTGCCATTCGTGCGAGAACTATCTTCTCGGGGACGGTGAGGTCACGAATTCTCTGGGCAACAGTCCTGTGTTCTTTTTCTTCAACTTCCTTACCCGCTTTATCATCGAAATCCCTCTCACGGGGAAGGGGTTTCATCGGCTTTGAATCCACGGCCCTGATGATTTTCTGTTCCATTAAATCCTTTTTATATGTCTGCAAGTGAATGCAGGCTGATTGTGTGAGATATGTGTTATTCAGAAGGGTGGTGACAATCTGAGGGAAATTTATCAAGCGGTTATGGTTGACCGTGATGATGTCGAGGACTTTTTCGAAACTGAGCGTAGCGATATAGTCGATGGTCTCGTTTTTCGTCGATTTGTTGAGTGCCAGGCGCGTCAGTATCTTGGGGTCATCAGCAAAAGCCCGAGCCATGGTGTCAAGTAAATCGGGATGCATATCCCGGTTTACGGCAATTTTATGACGGATTGATTCCGGCAGTGTTAACAGCGTTTCTTTCGGTACGGACCTGATATTGCCTCTGGATTTAACCGCAAGGATTAACAGTATTTCACCCAGAGTCCTGGGATCAAGCCTCATCACACCTTTTGCAGGAGTCTGATCTACCTGTGACGCTGTCCCATTTGCATGAAGATTATTCAGAAGGTTGATGTTTAACATTGTATCCTTTCTCCCAATCAGTAAGATGATATGCCGATTAATGTTCAGCCTTTCATCGAAAAACGACTGCCCCTTGCCGCGCACAGGCGCGACCCCTTTATCAATGACTATCTATACTCAATCCCTTCGAATCCCTGCCGACGGGATTGCATTCCTATGCCAGGCGCTACCGCCCCAACTGTGGCCCATGTTTGGTTCCGTCGCCAGACTGAAGCGGCATTCCCGCTCCCGTTGATGCACATGAGGAATAAAGTAAAGTGGTGAAACTGGATGCAACACGGGTTTACATGAGACTGGTCCGACACACCCTGAAAGGTGAAAACAGTCAGTCTGTTGGTGGTACACGTGTGTAATAGATTTTATGTGGAAAGGAGAAGGGAACAAGAAAAGAGTTCTTTCCCATCCCCGGGAGGTAAGAAAGGTCCGTTACCGCAGAATGGATGGCTCAGGCAATCTCCTATGATTTTGGAGATTTCCCGTTTTGCGTCCTCTGGAATCGTAAAGAGCAAAAAATAAAACTTCCGCATGGGTTCTCAGAACCTTTTGGGGAAATGCTGCCTGAAAAATCTTGCTATATCAAAAATATTTACGATTATATGCCGCTTAAACAACTGGTTGTGTCGTCATAATGCGTACATATCTATCGGCAACGGGTAAAATTAACTTAAATAAAATTGTTGATGTGATGAAATGAATAGAGCATCGTGCCAATACATGCAGGCCGCAACATTTGACATTTTTATTTCGGCTATAGTACATTGAAGCTCTCCGCAAAAAGTTGCGGGGAATGCGCTCGCTGTTCAATTCAGAAAATAAAGATGGTTTATTTCCGCTGAAAGTCGGCGATAGTGATGATACTATCGTTGCAGGGTACAGAATCTTATTATAGATAAAAAAAGGAAACTATGTCGGTCACACCTGTATATGACAGAGGGAATAAGTGAAGGCCCTCTTTTACTGGGTTATCTACCCCCTGACGAGACCCTTTTTTCTGGTCTTTCTGATACTGAATACCCTCATACTGGGCATTTCAGTCATTGTTATTTCGTTGATAGACGGGAGGGAGAACCTTGTTCACTATATCGGGAAGTTCTGGTCTCTCTTTAATCTGCACCTTACGGGGACGAGACTGGCAGTTCGAGGTAAGGAAAAGATAGAGAAGGGCACGCCTTATATAGTCATGTCGAATCATCAGAGTCTCCTCGACGTGTGGGCCCTCATCGGGCGGATGCCCCTGCAGATCAGGTGGGCGATCCCATAGACCCCAAATCATACGGCGAAGAGGATCAGGAAAAGCTGATGGACGATATGAAATCAGCCATTGATAAGAATATCGATCTTGACTATGGCTCTCTTCTATGATCGGTGATATGAGATACCTATGAGAGCCCATGTACTTGACAGTCCCCTTTCCTATTATGCCATCTTTTTTGTCGTGCGTTCTGTCCCCACGCCGATCTGCTACCGGCTGGGCAAGCTCGTGGCACTAATCATCTACTGTTTTTCCCGCACCGATCGTGAGGATCTTGCAGGAAATCTCTCCATTGTCCTCAAACAGCCTGCCCACAGTTCGGCAATCAGAAAAATGGTGCGCACTGTCTTTCTCAATTACGGCCAGTACATGGTTGATTTCTTCCTGACGCCCCAGCTTTCACCGCGGAGGGTGAAGGAATTGTTTACAGAGATCAGGGGCGAGGAGATACTCAAGCGGGCACTGGCGCGGGGAAAGGGTGTGATTTTTCTCTCCGCTCATGTGGGCAATTGGGAAATAGGCGGGAGCATGCTCAGGATGCTGGGCTATCCACTCACCATCGTCGCCATGGCCCACAACACGGGTATGACCAATGCCCTTGTCGATCAGCTCAGGCGGGACAAGGGAATCAGGGTAGTCAGCATGGATAGGGCTTCACATTTTTCGGGGATAGAAATATTGCGTCATCTCAGAAACAACGAAATAGTCGCCATGAACGGCGACAGGGACCTCTCGGGGCGCGGCAGGAAGGTCGATTTTTTCGGTACTCCCGTTAACTTTCCCGTGGGACCCGTCCTGATGGCCATGAAATCGGGGGCGGCGCTCATCCCCGCCTTTGTCATAAGGGAAGGGAGCGGTACATATTGCGGTCTTCTCGAAGAACCGCTTCCCCTCTTTTCGGGCGGCTCAGTGGAGGAAGATATGGATAAAAATCTGGCGCTTACGGCCTGGGTATTTGAAAAATATGTGCGGCTCTATCCCGATCAATGGTATTCCCCCGATCGCATTACCGGGGAGGTGAGACAATGAAAGTATCACTCATTGTGCCTCGGTGGCCCGCCGGGAGTCTCTGGGGACACATGTCTTTCCGTTTCCCCTATCTCGCCCTGACGACGCTGGCGGCGCTGACCGATGATTCCTGGGACATAGAGATAATCGATGAAAATGTGCAGGACATCGATTATAGCCGCCTCCCCGATCTGGCGGCCATTTCCATCATGACGCCGCTGGCAAAACGGGGCTACGAGATTGCCGATCGATTCAGGGAAAGAGGGGTCCCCGTCGTCGTTGGTGGCATTCATCCCACCATGGTGAAGGATGAAGCGAAGGAACATGCCGACGCAGTCCTGCTGGGAGAGGCGGAAGGGACCTGGCCCCGTCTCCTTGACGATTTCGAAAATGATGCACTCAAACCCTTTTACCAATCCGCGGGCTTCTGCGCCCTGGAAAAACTTGCCATACCCCGGCGGGATCTCCTGAACAGAAAGCCCTATTTTTTTGTAAACACGGTGCAGACCACCCGCGGCTGTCCCTTCGACTGCGAATTCTGTTCCGTCACATCCTTCTATGGCAGGACCTACCGTTTCAGGCCCGTGGCGGACATAATTGATGAAATAGGGCGGCTGGAAAAGGGATATATCTTCTTCGTCGATGACAATATCGTGGGTAATCCCGCCCACGCAAAGGAACTATTCAGGGCCCTCATTTCCCTGAAAATAAGGTGGTTCAGCCAGGCCTCGCTCAGTGTGGTGAATGATCGGGAGCTTCTGAGCCTTGCCCGGGAAAGCGGGTGCAGGGGGCTCTTCATCGGTTTTGAATCGCTTTCGCAGGAGAGCCTGAAGGCCATGGGAAAATCGGTCAATTGCGTTGCAGAATATGGAGAATCAATCAAGAAGATTCACGATCAGGGGATCGGCATCCAGGGATCATTCATCTTCGGTACCGATGATGACGACGAATCGGTCTTTTCCGATGTCCTTCGGTTTGTCGAAAAGGCACACATCGAGGCAGTCATGTTTTCCGTCTTGACGCCCTTTCCGGGAACCCGTACATATGAGACCCTTGCGAAGGAGGGGCGCATCATAGACACAAACTGGGAACATTACGACATGAATCATGTAGTGTTCCAACCGAAGAGAATGACGGCCGAACGACTCCAGCAGGGACTCGACTGGTCCTATGACCGGGTCTACGGGTACCCCTCTATCGCGAAAAGGCTTTTCCCCTTCACGCGGAATGCCCTCTTTTTCGGCATCCAGAATTATGGTTTCCGCGACGCCTGGAAAAAGACACGAAAGAGTCACTCATGAGAAAATATTTCCTCGTCATAGTCATAACGCTTATCATGTTCTTCCCCCCGGGGGTTCCGGCCGCCGATGACCTGAATGTCATCCTGGACAAGATAAAGACGCGGGAAATGTCAATGAAGACCTTTACCGCTGCCTTTAGTCAGACAAAAAAGACAGAGTTATTGAAAGCACCCCTCCTCTCAAGCGGCATGATCTATTTCGACAACAGGGGGAGGCTGCTCTTTCAGGTTACCAGTCCGTCGCCGGTTATGGTTCTCTTCAAGGGGGGTGAACTGATTACCTGGTATCCCGATCTTTCGAAGGCGGAGAAGCGGTATGTCGGTGCCGGCGCCGTCAAAAAATATTTCGGTCTCGGAAATACAGTGGAGGAACTGAAGAAACAGTACCACATAGCACTGGGCCCCCAAGGGAAGGAAGAATATTACAGACTGAAACTGACCCCCCGCACGGAATCGATGGCCAAACGCATCGAGAGTATTGAAGTGGAAGTCCGGCACGACAGTTGGCTTCCGGTGACAATCCATTTCAGGGAAAAGGGGGGCGACATTACGACGATCACACTGGATTTCATGTCTATCAACAAACCTTTACCTCCCGACATCTTTAAGATAGATATACCGGAGGAAAAGGGAGATGTTTTTTAGTAAGTTAGAATTAACTCTTTGAAAGAGAGTAAATTCGTTAACGAACTTATCCCCTTTATGGGGGTTAGTAAGTTAGAATTAGCTTTCCCGTAGAAAGCCATTACATTGTTAGACAAGGGGGAGATGTACAATGGGAACACATATGCGGATATTACTATCTATCCTTTGCGCCTGGTTGCTGCTTGCCTCCACGTCTCTGTGGGCGCAGGGGGAAAATCAGCAGCGCGACCAACAGTTTTTGATGGCCTCCAATACATCAACTGAATCGGCTTCCTTGGAGATATTAGAGAGGGCGGAAAAACTATTCAGAGAAAAAAACTATGACGAAGTCATTCGTATTCTGTCAGGAGTGGCCTATGCCGATCCCGCCAATTTTGACGTAAATATTCTGCTGGCACGGGCACAGGTAGAAAAATGCGCCATTCTTAAAGAGGCGGGAGACCCTTCCTATAAAGTGCTGATACATCAGCCCTATAATACGGCACAGCGTCTCCACAGGGTAAAGGCACATCAGGAGCTTTATTACATTGTCGCGAAAAGCCTCTTGATCAATAACCGAACGGCACGGGCCGTAAAAACCGTCAAGAAGGCACTGCGCCTGTCACCCGGCAACGCCGATTACCTTCTTGTCCTTGGTGATGCCTACTCTCAACAGGCCATTTTTGCGCGCAAAAATAATGAAGATCTTTACAACAGCAAACGATTATTTGCCAGTGCCAAAGGAGTCTATGAGGAGATCATATCCCTGGGGAGCGCCGCTAAAGAACTGAAAACGAGAGTATTGGAGAAACTGAAAAAACTATTGGAAGAGATGCAGTAAAGGGGGAGGATATGTTGTTTTGAAGGCTCGACTCGTTTTCCTCTATCCGGGCCAGGGATCGCAACAGGTGGGGATGGGGCACAATCTCTACGAACATCATGAGGAGGCACGGCGGATATTTGACCGGGCAGATCGAATACTCGGGTTTTCACTGAGCGGGCTCTGCTTCGAAGGACCTGAGCGGGAATTGAATCATGACCTCACGGCGCAACTGGCCGTCTTTACCTTGGGGTGTGCCTTGTCGGCTGTTTTAGAAAAGAAAAATATTCTTCCCGATGCCGCTGCGGGATATAGCTCCGGCTTTTATGCCGCCGCCTATGCCGCGGGATGTTTTGATTTTGACACAGGCCTCACTATTGTAAAACGGGCGGGGGAGATTCTCCTCGACGAGGCCCGCAAGACGAAGGGATGCATGGCAGTCATTTTCGGTCTGCCCCGCCAACGTGTGGAGAAAATATGCAATCAAACCGACGGTGCCGAGATTGCCATAGTGAACACGGCCAGGCAGATCATCATTTCCGGCCGTGAAGCTGCCGTGAAAAAGGTCATGGCCATCGCCCTCAAAGAAGGCGCCCTCGATGCCTATACGCTATCCGCCGCCGCCCCCTACCACTCATCCTTTATGGCCCCTGCCGGGTCCCTCTTTTTGAGGGAGTTGAAGGCTATGAAGTTGGAAAAGCCCGAAACTTTGCTTCTATCCTACCATACACTGAAAAGGGTGGGCGGTGCCGCATCGCTGAAAATGATAATGGCGATGCAGCTCAGTCATCCCATGTTATGGCTTGACCTGATAAAGACCATGCACAGGCCGGAGACGTTGTTTGTCGAGCTCGGAGCCGGTTCCGTCCTTGCCAGGACAGTCCGGTGGATAGACAGAAAGATAGACATAGTGAGCCTTTCCGATACACGGGATATGTTAAAACTGGGGGGGAAACTGTGAAAGGTCCAGTACTGTATACTATTGCCGACATTGAAAAAATCCTCCCCCACAGGGAGCCCTTCCTCTTCGTTGAGCGTGTGATGGAACTGGGAAAAGACAGCCGTATCGTTGCCGAAGGGGACCTTTCTCCCGATGCCCCCTTTTTTGCAGGCCACTTTCCCGGAGAGCCGATCATGCCGGGCGTCCTCGTTTCGGAGGCGCTGGCCCAGACGAGCGGCCTCTTGATAGGTCTGTCGTGTGGCAAGAAGAGAGACTTTGTCCTTGCCAATGTGGACATAAAATTCTTCACCCCGGCTAGGCCGGGAGATACGCTTCGCATGGAATCCCATCTGTCAAAGGAATTCGGCGCACTCATCCAGTTCAAGGTTGCAGCCTTTGTGGACCAGACCCTTATCGCCCGCGGTACACTGTCGTTGGGTGAGAGGAGATAAAAACTTTTTCGGATTACGTGAAAAGAGTTGCATCTCCAAGAGTGTTTCACAATGTGCCATTTTTCATAAATACATATCTGACGTAATTCAGGAAGGCATTCACGCAGCATCTCATTTAAAGGACAATGATATCAAGACACATTGATCATCCGCACCGGGTTGCGAAGAACTGCAAAGTCGAGATTAAAGATTTGATCTCTCTTATTCATTTAAAAATATGTCTCGACAAAGTTTTATTAATTTGATAATAGCAAAATCTTCTGGGACAATATTAACATCATTGTTTGCCTTACTGTTTTAAGGGATAATCTGTAGAAACTTGTTGTGGTCATTCGTGTCTACCAAAAGTAGCAGTTTTAAAATAAAACTATAGGGGGAAAAACAAGATGAAGGTATGTAAAGGTGTTTTAGCAACGTTGACTGGAATAATTGTTGGGCTGGGGATGTCTGTAAGCGCCATTGGCACCACATGGGATATGCCAACTCCTTATCCTGACAAGACTTTCCATACTCAGAATGTTGCCATATTCGCTGACGATGTGAGCAAGGCAACCGACGGAAAACTGCAGATAAAAATACATTCAGCGGGTTCGCTCTTCAAGCATCCCGAGATCAAAAATGCTGTCCGTGCCGGACAGGTCCCCATCGGAGAGTTCTTCATTTCCCTTCTCTCCAATGAGCAACAGGTTTTCGGTGCCGATTCCCAGCCCTTTCTTGCCACCAACTACGATGATGCCAAAAAGCTTTGGGATGCTCAGCGACCCGTCGTTGCGGTATTGTTTGACAAGCAGGGACTCATGCCGCTTTATACCGTGCCTTGGCCACCGCAGGGACTCTATACGAAAAAGGAGATAAAAACTGTTGATGATCTCAAGGGTATAAAATTCAGGGCCTACAATGCCACCCTGGAACTCTTTGCAAATCTGGTCGGCGCCGCACCGACTCAGGTAGAGGTCCCCGATATTCCACAGGCCTTTTCCACTGGTCGCGTTGACGCGATGATCACCTCTCCCTCGACGGGAGCCAATTCCAAAGCCTGGGATTATGTCACGCATTACACGGACATTCAGGCCTGGTTGCCGAAAAACATCATCGTCGTGAACAAGAAGGCCTTCAGAAAGCTTGATAAAAAGACACAGGATGCAGTCCTCACCGCGGCGAAGGCTGCCGAGATCAGGGGCTGGAAAATGAGCAAGCAAGAGACGAGCGCAAAGACCAAGATCATGAAAGATAACGGGATTATTGTGGTAACTCCCAGCGCGGAACTCATGGCCGGTTTGAAGAAGATCGGTGCATCCATGCTCGTAAAATGGAAGGAAGGCGCAGGCAGTGAAGGTGAAACACTGCTTAAGGCATACCGGGCGAAATAGAATTACCTGTTAATCAAAGGATAGTTGGACATACACGGCTGCCGCTTCTCCCGGAGCGGCAGCCGAGCCAAAGGAAGATGGATGCGTAGGTCCCTGAATCTTCTCTACAAAGCCAGCGGCTGGTTTGGTGCATGCTGCATCGCCGCTATCTGCTTGCTCGTCATCTGCCAGGTTATGCTCAACCTGATTGACCGGATCAGCACATTGTTGACAGGTACCGCAATAGGTCTGACGATACCCTCATATGCAGACTTTACCGGCTTCCTGCTTGCTGCAGCCTCATTCATGGCGCTTGCCTACAGTCTTAGGGAGGGCGCCCATATCCGCGTCAGTCTTATCATTGGTCACCTGCCGGAAAAACTTCACCGCCCCGTCGAAATGTGGTGCATCCTTTTTGGTCTGTCAATTTCCCTTTATTTTGCATGGTATACAGCAAAGCTGACTCATGAATCCTTTACCTATAACGACCTCTCACCGGGGATGATCGCCGTACCCATCTGGATTCCGCAGACGGCGCTGCTCCTGGGGCTGATTGTCCTCTCTATCGCACTTATGGATGAACTGGTAACAGTACTTCGCGGCAACGTGCCATCCTATGTGGAAAAAGGGGAGGGACTCCTGGTAAAAATAAAGCAACCAGATCAATCAGTTGCTGAGGTGTTGGGAGGAGACGATGTCTGAGATAGGCCTCACTGTCACGTTGCTTCTTCTCCTGTTCACCCTCTTAGGTAGCGGGATCTGGGTGGCATTTTCCCTGCTGGCCGTAGGAATGGCCGGCATGGCTCTTTTTTGCGAAGCCCCGCTTGGGGAGGTAATGGCAACGACTATCTGGGGGGCGAGCAATAGCTGGGCCCTCGCCGCCCTGCCGCTGTTTATATGGATGGGGGAAATCCTGTTCCGTTCGCGGCTATCCGATGATATGTTTACGGGGCTGTCTCCCTGGCTGACCCGGTTACCTGGACGGTTGCTCCATGTCAATATCCTTGGTTGCGCCATATTTGCGGCCGTGTCTGGTTCCTCTGCGGCAACGGCAGCAACCATCGGCAAGATGACGGTCCCCGAACTGGCAAGACGTGGTTATCCCGAAAAGATGCTGGTGGGTACCCTGGCTGGTTCTGCAACCCTGGGCCTGCTCATTCCCCCGTCAATCATTCTTATCGTTTATGGGGTAGCGACGGAGCAGTCGATTGCCAGGCTATTCATAGGCGGGGTGTTGCCGGGCTGTATGCTTGTTACACTTTTTAGTGGTTATGTGATTGTGTGGTCCCTGTTACACCCGAAGGCCGTTCCGCATGGAGGGGCCGCACTGCCTCTGAGGGAGCGGTTCTCCCGGTCAAAGAGCCTGATACCGGTGGTGCTGTTGATTATCGGGGTCATAGGGTCGATTTACTCAGGTATCGCTTCACCAACTGATGCCGCTGCCATCGGAGTGCTGCTTGCCCTGATCCTCTCCTGGTACACGGGGTCGCTTAGCAAAGAGACTTTTCTCCAAGGGCTGATGGGCGCGACAAAAACCTCCTGTATGATTGCCTTTATACTGGCCGGTGCCGCATTTCTTACAGTGGCAATGGGGTTTACCGGGATTCCGAAACTTCTGGCAATCTGGATAGGTGCCATGCAGTTGTCGCCCTACGAACTTCTTCTGGCCCTGACCTTCTTTTTTATCGTCATGGGCTGTTTTCTCGACGGAATCTCCGTGGTGGTATTGACCACTTCGGTGATCATGCCGATGATCGAACAGGCATGCATAGATCCGCTCTGGTTCGGCATATTTGTAGTTATTGTCGTGGAAATGGCCCAGATTACTCCGCCCGTAGGGTTCAACCTCTTTGTTATTCAGGGTCTGACGGGCATTGATATCCTGAGAGTTGCCTATGCGGCTATACCCTTTTTCCTGTTGCTCCTCATTGGTCTGGCGGCGATTGTGGTGTTCCCCGAAATTGTCACCGTCCTGCCCAATATGATGGGGGGGTAGTTCTCATATTTTATAATAGCACATTTCTGGTAAACGACAGGGATTGACCATGCTGGATTTTGCATTGCAAGACCTGATTTCGCTCTGTACCTGACGGATCTTATGCAATAGGAGGTCTGCAAGAGCAGCCTGCAATAATGACAGAAAGGAGTCTTTGTGAAAAAAGTAGACCTGAACTGTGACATGGGCGAGAGTTTTGGCGCCTATACGATAGGTATGGATGATGAGGTTATAAAGCATATTACATCGGCCAACGTTGCCTGTGGTTTTCATGCCGGGGATCCACTGGTACTGGACAAGACAGTAACACTGGCCGTCGAACATAACGTTGCTGTCGGTGCACATCCGGGATACCCCGATCTGCAGGGATTTGGACGCAGAAATATGGACTGTACATTGGAGGAAATTCGTAACTATGTGGTGTATCAGATCGGCGCTATTCAGGCATTTTGTGCAGTTCACGGGACCAGGCTGCAACACGTGAAACCTCACGGTAACCTGTATAATACGGCTGCGGTGAACGAGGATATTGCACGGGTAATTGCAGAGGCCATAGCCAGTGTGGATTCTGAACTCATCTACGTTGCTTTGTCCAGCACAAAGAAAGATTTTATGAACAAAATTGCCCGCGAAGTGGGTCTCAAAGTGGTTTACGAAGCCTTTCCTGACCGGGCTTACACATCTGATGGGACACTTCTGTCCCGGCGCCTGCCTGGGGCGGTTGTCAGGGACGCTCGGGTTGTTGCCGAACGTGCTTTGATGATGGCGAAAGAGGGCAAAGTGATTGCCGTGGATGGAACTCCAATTGAGTTAGATATTCAAACCCTCTGTGTTCATGGCGATACACCGATGGCGGTGGAACTGGTGAGGGCTATTCGGGAACGGCTGGAAGGGGATGGAATGGTGTTGACGCCCATGGGAGAGTTGTAATTGATTGTAACACATCGATAGAAACCCGGAGTGAAGAAGCCAAAATGAGCAGCGGTTTGTACGAAAGGCCCAAGATTCGAGTTGTAGGTGACCGGGGTCTCCTGGTGGAATACGGTGACACGATAGATCCCGTTGTCAACAAAAAAGTCCTATCCATGGCAATCGGCCTGGAACATGACGCTCCGGCGGGGATGATAGAGATCATTCCCTCCTACCGGTCTCTCCTGATCGTTTACGATCCTTCAGTAACAACCACTGCTTTCTTGCAGGAATCGTTGAGTTCTCTGGAAAAGCGTCTCCTGGAAATCGAAATTCCGCCCCCGCAAACAGTTGAGATTCCTGTCTGTTACGCAGGAGAGTTTGGCCCCGACATAGAATTTGTTGCGGAACATAACGGCCTGACGGCGGATGAGGTTATCCGTCTCCATTCGGAACCCGAATACCAGATATTCATGATTGGCTTCTCGCCGGGATTTCCTTACCTTGGCGGACTTCCCAAAGAGCTTCATACTCCACGGCTGAAAACACCACGCACTCAAGTCCTCGTGGGGTCGGTGGGAATTGCCAACGAGCAAACGGGGATTTATCCCGTGACCAGCCCCGGAGGCTGGCAGTTGATCGGCCGGACACCATTAAAGTTGTTCGATTTGGAACGTTCCAATCCTTTCCTGTATCAAGCCGGGGACCGGATCAAATTCAAGCCCATATCCCCGGAAGAATACCGCCGGTTGGCGGAAAAGGGGATAAACTAATGGATGCCTTCTTAGTGCAGACCCCGGGTTCGTACACCACGGTTCAAGATAATGGGCGTTTCGGCTATCAAAAGATGGGAATCCCCGTGTCAGGGTTTCTTGATTCCTTTGCCGGTAGTGTGGCCAACCTGTTGGTGGGGAATCCCGAAGAAAGCGCCCTTTTGGAAATTACCGTAACTGGACCCCGTCTGACCTTTTTGAGAGAAATCGATGTCGCACTTGCTGGTGCTGAGATGGGAGCAACTGTGAACAATCAGTCCGTTAATTGCTGGGAGTCCTTCAGGGTTTCACCTGGTGACATCTTGAAAATACAGCAGGTGAAGAGCGGCTGCCGCGCTTATCTGGCCGTCAGCGGCGGCATCGAGGTTCCTAAAGTGCTGGGGAGTCGTTCTACCTGCGTGGGCGGCAAAATGGGGGGGTACCAAGGCCGTCCTCTGAAGAAGGGGGACGTCCTGCGCTGTGGCGAAGGCACACTACTGGATGTACCGCGACGTCTTCCTTCGGCGTGGATTCCCCGGCATTCTTCGGAGATCCTTCTCCGAGCCATCCCAGGACCCCAGGATGACTTTTTCCATAAAGAAGGTCTCGCTACGTTCTTCCAATCAGAGTTTACGATTGGTACCAATGCAAACCGCATGGGTTACAGGCTTCAGGGACCTTCAATCCCGCAAAAAGAGAACATGCCCGCGAGCATCATTTCCGATCCAAGCATTTCGGGCAGCGTTCAAATTCCAGCCGACGGGCAACCGATTATCCTGCTCGTCGAACAAACCATGGGAGGGTATACTAAGATTGCCACTGTCATCTCCACGGATATTCCCAAGGTTGCCCAGGCCATCCCCGGAAATGTTGTCCGGTTCGAGGAAGTAACCGTGGAAAGAGCTTATTCCCTGCATAGGGAACAAAAAAAGTTGATGCGAGAGATAGTGCGTAACATTTCCTGAGTAAATACGGGGACATAACACGTAATTCACGAAGATTTCTTCAGTCGCCTTCCCGGCTTTTGTTTGCAGAGAGCTCGGATACTAAAGCGTTCCATAGTGTTATAACGTGATCGTCTCTGATCGTCTCTGATCGTCTTTCCCGTTCCTGTTGCTTTCCTCAGTTCCTCTAGGGGCAGGGATAAGAGAGATTCAAAGTTCTCGGATCAGGTATAGTTGCCTGAGCAAGTGCAACACATTGTCAGGAAGGAGTCTGTCGAGGCTTTCTATTCTTGATGCATTTCATATACTGTGCAAATAATTCGGCGTCAATCTCCTTCATCTTTTTCCTTATTTCAATGAGTTCGATCCCCTTGATCAGTTTGATCAAGGGTTCATTGTCGCAGAGGATAATCGATCGAATAAACAGTTTTGCCCCAATGCGGGAGTCCCGTTCCCTGGAATAGGCCTTTCGCAATTCCTGATATTCATCGACAAAATACTTCATTTCTTCTTTCAGTCTCAAAGTTTTGGATGTGAGAAGTCCCCGGATGAAGGCATGCGTCGGAAGCCACTCGGCAGCAAGCGGTTCATCCATGTCGAAAGTCTCCATGAGTTCTTCCCGCAGACTTGCAAGTTCCTCATCCTTCAAATAGTTCCAGTCTATACTCCCCGCGTCTGCCAGCAATGCCTCCCGATAACACCTCCTGGCTACTTCCGTTTCGTCCCGAAGGATGTAGGCGTCTCCAAGGTATCCATAGAGTGCGGCGTTATTCTCAGTCACAGGAAGGCTTGCCTGAAGGGATGAAATGGCTTGATCGATGTTACCTGCCTCCATGTAAAGGAAACCCATCGGAATTGTGTCAAAGAAAAATGGCACATCCGTCAGATCCCATCGGTCGATCGCTTCAATGATCCTTTTGAAAAATGAATCCTTGATTCCCGACACAAGGCTTCCCGCGTTACCTGATGTTTCACTGGCGAATTCTTCAAAAGAGTTCCACAGTCTATAGAGATATACAGGTTCTTCCGGGGAATCGGCGGGACACTGTGCGAATCCATCGAACAAAAAATGGGTTATTTCGAGTTTGACTTCGATGTTATTGCCATTTCTGTAGAGGTCCCGGTAACTTTGAAATGCCTTTCGTGCACCCTCCAGATTAAGCCTGATCAGCTCAGAGGTCCCTGTGTTTAAGAGGACATTTTTATCATCGAATAGCGATAATTGTTCTTCCCAGATTTCAGTGGTTGAATCGTTTCGTTGATTTGCCATGTCTTTTTTTATGCCCTCCATCGAATAGAATCCTCAGATTTGAGATCACACCACGTTTACGCCAATTGCAGGATCATTGTCAATCCTCTTTCCATTTCCGGACCCCACAATGAGAGGAGGAGTATGAAATTGTTTCTCCCTTTTACCACAGAAAAATGTGGGGGACGATAATTGGTAATTGCGTCAAAAGTGTGTTTCTCCCTCACCCTGTCCTCCTTACCCTTTGGGGCACGTTGCCCATCGAGGGAGAGGGAGTAATAGTGAGAGATCTAAGAAACTGTCAAGAAATAAGGATCATGGAGGCTTAAACAGGATAGTTCCAGCTTACCCTGTCTCGCTGGAGCGAGACAGGGGCGTGTCAAAGCCGGACCACCATAAGGAAATTATATAGGGAGGAAAGTCCTTAAAGTATGATGAGACCTGTTTTGCCGTAAAACCATTTGCTATCGCTGCGCTCGTGCGCTTTTTCACTGTCAAATTCCTTATTATCGTACCATTCATTCACCAGAGGTATTCCCTCTCTGAAGGGTTTAATGGATAACAATACACTTACCTTCCAGTAAGGCGCCCTCTTCCATAACCACGAGGGGTGAGGTAACATCACCGTAAACCTTTCCCGTTGAGAGGATTTGAATCTTTTCACAAGCATGTATATTGCCGTGGATTTCTCCATGGATAATTATGGAAGAGACATCAATATTCGATTCTATGAGGGCATTTTCCCCCACAAGAAGATTTTCAATGGATGACGCGTCCCCCTTAAAATGACCATCAATCGACATGGTCCCTTTAAATATTATCTTTCCATCAAATGAGATACCATTTCCTAGAAATGAAACTGTTTCGTCTTCTTTTTTATTTATGCCCTGCTTTGTTGTCATCTTCACCACAATCTTCCCCATCTCCGTGAAGGAAACTCTTTTTATGAAAAAACCCTCATCACAGAAAAACCACAGCAATTTTTTTGTATTCTACTGTCAGGAACGGAAGTTATGCAATAAAGTGGATCACACAACTTCTGTGAAATACATCATATAACCATTAAGGGCATGTTCACATTTTTCGCTTTGGAAAGGCGTGAAGTAATAGTGGACATCATACCAGTTTAATCTTTAAACACGGCAATATTTCAGAAAACTGGTATGATTTCCTCCGATTTCTGTCATCCCCAGGGACTGTCCCAGTGCTGACCGCCATTCCCGACCAATGAAGATGTTATTTTCTTTGTATTATCTGTCCGAGATCCATGATCAAGAATCGGGAAGGATCGACGTTCCGTTTTCGCATTGCTTTTCTGAGATCAAGGACGGGATACCCCGGCGGATTGTCACCGAGACGAAAGGTACCCCACTGGGTCGGAATGAAATATTGTGCGCCAAGATCTCTAAAGGCATCGAGCGCCTCGGGCGCATTGATATGAGCGTAATGCATAAACCAGCGTGGATGATAGGCGGTAATGGGAAGAAGCGCATAGGTGATGTTCGGAAATCGCCTGCCTATTTCCTTGTAGCCGACGAAATATCCGCTGTCGGCGCCATAGTAAACCGAGGTCTTCGGCGTAATGACCATGAAACTTGCCCATAGTGTGCTGTTGACAGGTTGTCCTATCCGACGCGACCAGTGTTGCGCCGGCAGACACACCAGTTTCGTGCCGCCGGGAAGATCGATATCTTCCCACCAGTCAAGTTCCGTGACAATGCCCTTGTGGAGAGATGATACAAACTCTTTGAGACCATGCGGCACAAAGAACCGTGATTTGCCGGGCAGGGAACGAATACTGTCGGCATCTAGGTGATCATAGTGATTATGAGAGATAAGCACGTTCACCCTGTCTGTCAGTTCTTTCAGGTCATACGCAGTGAGCGCCGGGGGAGTCACTCTTTTCGGAAGTAAGGCCCGCTCGGAAAAGATGGGATCAGTCAACCAGTATTCACCCTGAAGGTGCATCAGGAAGGTGCCATGACCGATCCATGCGATAAAATCCTTTTTGCCTGCGAGATTATTGATCCGCTCACGAAGTCCTAAGATGAGCTTTGGCCTGTAAGCCCGTTCCTCCTCTGTGTAATCACCTTTCTTCGAGAATCTCCATTTGAGAAATTGCCGGAACCGTCCCTGCTCTTGGGGCAACCAGGGGTTGAAGTGCTTTCCATCGGCGAAATGAGGCGCATAGAGCTTTTCGACGCTTTGCCCTTCCACCGTCTTTCGCCACTGGGCTTCGTCAAAGGAGATTGCATCTGTCCTCCACAACACGATGCTCATGCCGATAACAAGAAAAATACAGATTCGAAGTACCTTCATGCCCTTAAAATCTTTCGCAAATGAATTTTTTAATCCACAGATTTCGCAGATTACACGGATTACTCTAATCATTTTAAGTGCGATGCGAAATCTGTAGGGTTTAATTCCCCGTAGCTTGCGGCGGGGTAGTTCATTCCGTGGGGGGCATAGCACACCATTAATGCCGTCGTCCTCACGTTGTATGCCGAACGCTGAACGTGGTGCCTTCGTAGTAGGCAGTAACAACCGATACAACGGGTTACAGCGTCGTCGGGGAATTATCCCTGCGCCCCGGTAGTTCAAGAGAGCGGCCTTCGAGTAACCGTTGGTTGTAAGTTCTCTAATAACAAAGATATAGGCCCTAAAGCAAGTGAACTTAGGCGTAGAACCGAAACATCAAGATAGGAAATCTAAGGATACCTCCCTATTTTCATGGGAAAGGTAGATGGCCAAGAAAGAAATAGGGGGAAGTGTCCTAATTAAGCCAGAATGCCGTTTCGGCTTAATTCAGGCAGTATCATTTGTCGAAAATGGCAATACTGTCATTTTCGACAAATAGCGGTCCCATCGACTGCAGGCCGCCCCTATGGTTCCCAGGCACTGTCCCGGTGCTACGAAAATTACACTTGCATGCTCCATAACATGTGCAATATAATGTACGAAATACGTACTTAATGAGGGACAATATGCAAAAAATAATAATTGATCAAGATATCAGGTCTCTGTCGGAAGTCAGGAACGGCATGGCAAACTTCATAAAGCAAGTTCACGATACTAAAAGACCGGTGATAATTACACAGCACGGGAAAGGGGTCGCAGTCCTTTTAGGTGCAAATGAATTTCAAGCCATGCAAGAGAAAATCGAGCTTCTATCAGATATTCAAACCTCTCTCAATCAACTGGAAAAAGGTGCAGGAATCAGCCATGAAGATGCAAAAGAGATACTATTAAAGCAAGTCCCGGCATGAGAATAATCTGGTCTCCTCTTGCTGTCGACAGAGCATCGGAAATAGTCGATTATATTGCCCAGGACAAACCGTCAGCGGCGGAAAAATGGATTGATACTGTATTCTCTAAAGTTGAGAAGCTAAAATCGTCTCCCAAAATCGGACGAATTGTACCCAAAATTAATGATAGCCAATTTGGAGAACTAATTTACGGCAATTACCGCATCATTTATCGTATCGAAACCAAACAAATATCCATTCTTACGATTCGACATGGGAGACAAATATTGCCATTAAATGAAATTAAGTAATACGAGCAATACGGAGGCATTATACCGGTTTAATCTTCAAAGGCGGCAATATTTTAGGGAACAGGTATGATTTCATCTCGATCAAACATGAACTGCCGAATTATCCAGAGAAGATACAATCACAATGTGCATTTAGCAAAAATGGCATCATTGCCAAAACCGCTGAATACCGATCTTGTGCAATTCGGCGAGGTATCCAGATTGAACTGAAGAGCATGCATTTCCGGGTACTTGCTATGGAATATTTCAATCATTTAGCAAAAATGCCGGAATTGGCAAATCTGCTAAATACCTGTACTGAAAGACTGTTTAATGACGCACCACAGTTGTCATTTCAGGCAGAGCGAGAAATTTGGTATTCCTCAGTGACTGTTCCGGTGCAAAGTATATACACGGGTCCGAGCACAGACCAGAGAATACAGCGATTCCATGGTCACACTACTTCATGAAACCATAGGGGGCCGCGTGGCCGGAATGCTTGAAGCGCTTTCCATGCAAGATCACTAGCCGAACCAGAGGATTTATGTGAGAAGAAATAGCTATGCCATTGATCTGCGGCGTTATCTTTTTCGATAATTCTTCTGAATACAAATCATATGGAGATCTTACTATGAGCAAAGTACTACCTTTTTACAAAGATCCAATTAAAAATCTATCAGATACAGAATTTGCTGAAATAGAAAAGGACTTAATGGAGTATTTTTATGATGCTATCCATCGTAATGACGGAGACACTCCAATTTTTCAAGCAAAGGAATATGCTACAAAATGCATTGCAAAGAAGCATAATTTTACGATTGAAGAAGCGAAAGAGTTTGTCTCAGAAATGCAAACGAGAAAGCTGGACAAAGCGTTATTTGATAAAAATGAAACATAACCAATTCTTTGCCCTCTCCGGCATAGAACATAATTTCCCCTGTGATTTTTAAACTCGTTTGCCAGGCCATCGGGTGCCTAGAATGTAAGACATGAGTTGAGATAGCATGATATCCGTGATATTGTGTTCTCATGATAAAAAGCTTCAAGGACACAGCGACAGAAAGTATTTTCAACGGAAAAGTCACTAAGGCTGCAATGAAGTGTTGTCCTGAACTATTATGGAAAATAGCATCCAGAAAACTTGATCAATTAGATTCCATTTTAACGCTTGATGAACTACGTGTTCCACCCGGAAATCGATTGGAAGCCCTATCAAGTGATAGAAAAGGGCAATGCAGCATTCGAATAAATGATCAATATCGCATTTGTTTCATTTGGGCCGAGAATGGCTCAATGGATGTTGAAATTACAGACTATCATTAAATTGTACTATCGTAAGGAGTTAAAGTGATACGAATACCAACGCACAGAGCACCGACTAACCCTGGGGAAATGCTGTTGGAGGAGTTTCTAAAACCAATGGGCATCACTCAGCGAGACTTAGCTAGTGCCATAAATGTTCCATATCAACGGATAAATGAAATAGTCAACGGGAAGCGGGGTATAACCCCTAGTACGGCCTTAAGGCTTGCAAAGGTTTTTGGGGTTTCATCAGACTTTTGGATGAATATTCAACTGAGATGGGATCTTTATTTTGCAAAGCAATCTGAGTCGGACGTCCTGAATGACATCAAGCCGTTGTCTTTGGGGCATCTTCCAACGAAGGACTCCAGCGCCCAGAACAGCGCCGGAGGCTGACCGTTGCTTACGCTGACGCACTGCCTTGGCAGGACAGCTAAATGGAACACCAAAACATGAACTGCCGAATTATCAGGAAGGTACAGTAAAATTTTGCATTTAGCAAAATGGCAGCATTGCCAAATCTACTAAAAACCGCGACCTTCTGTCTTTACTGGTAATCTTCCATAAGCGTTTCAGGTACCCAATATAATCATGCAAGGAGATATGGAATTGGAGAAAACGTTATCTTTGGATCAGTTTCCTGTAAAATGTCTGAAATGTGCCAAATCATCCAGGCCATTCATTGACGGCAGGTGCAGCTATTGCCGGGGTTTGAGTTTCCAGGAAGGAGTGCTTTGTGATTTAAACCGGTCAACACAGCATTCAACCTCTTTTGAATGCCATGCTTTTCAGCCGTTGCTGAAACCGGTCGCGTCACTCGGGCAGGAAACGCGGCCGGATCCCAAAGTCCAGCCTGCAAAGATCACCTTAGAAAAATGGCTTGATTCCGATAAGGTAAAGTATCAGCGGACGTTGGCTCTGCAAAAATTGGCCAGTAATACCGATGAAGTGATGCTTGAGATCAAGTACCATTTTGTCTGGAACGTGATCGGCAGAAGAAAAGCCTTTGCGGAGCCAGCACCTGTGATTAACTTCATCAGTAATACTATCACGAATTGTAGCGAGGCAGTGGGTGGTTGTGCCGGTCTCCTGTGGCTGGCCCCCGACCATATACATATATACGTGGAGTCGGATGGGGAAGTATCTCCGGACAGTATGGCTCAAACACTGAAAGGGTTATCAGAAGTATCAATACTGGAGCGGTTTCCCGACCTTATTACATCTCCAAAGGTGGGAAAAGTGCTGTGGGACGAAGCTTACTTCGTAGAAACCATAGGCTGAAACAGAACAGATGCATATAGAGTGATTGCGGAAAATTGAGGGACGCCTCCCGTTTCTTTCGTAATTGGGCAGGCATCCATACTGAATCATTTATCGAAAATGGGAGTACTGCCATTCTCGGTAAATAGCGGCCACATCGAATTCAATCATCCGGAATATTTCCCCGGGACTGTCCCGTTATGGGGACACCAAAACATGAACTGCCGAATTATCCGGAGAAGATACAATCACAATTTGCATTTAGCAAAAATGCCGGAATTGGCAAATCTGCTAAATACCGATCTTGCATAGTCGGGCAAAAAATGCATATTGAAGCGCAAATAGAACATTCACCGCAGCTTGTTGAGAGGAGCTTCAAGAATATGAAACAAACGAAAATACCCTACGGAACGAAAATACCTGTTGCGCTAACCTTGCATGAACGGGACATCATCCGTAACGAGACCTTCTGTGATCCCAATTTTGCGAGATTGGCGATTGTAGAAGGCAAAAGGATTAAGGTTAAGTTGTCTTTGGATGAAATCGAAGATATTCAGGGGTACATAGCAGCCACTGCAAATCATACAAAAAACAAAAAACTCCAGAAAGAACTTGATTGCCTTTTCGAAAAGTTTCAGGTTCTTCTGGATACATATGATGATGAACATGAATTAGAAATCTGACGAATTCGTCGCGGAAAATACCCCTTTCACATACAGTGACGAGTTTTTTGTGCCTGTCAGTCCCGGTGCGAAACACAAAGAGTCAGAGAAATTCTTGATGATAAAGAATATCGGGCATTGCAGAATGCATTGGTTTTAAATCCGGAATCAGGAAAAATCATTCAAGGCAGCGGCGGTATTCGTAAAATGCGTTGGTCCGGATCAGGCAGAGGTAAGAGAGGTGGCTCGCGTGTAATATATTATTGGTTTAAAGAGCAGGATAATTTGTTAATGCTTTTGATATACGCAAAGAAAGAAAAAGATGATTTGACGAAAGTTCAGCTTAGGGTATTAAAATCAATAGTAGAGAGTGAGTTGAAATGAACGATAAATTGTTTCAAGAACTTTTGGAAAGCGTAAAACAAGGCGGTGAAATTATTCGTGGTGAGCGAAAAGCCAGCCGTGAGTTTGATTTTGAGAATCCGGATGTCCGTGCAATTCGATCAAAATATGGTTTATCCCAAAACAAGTTTGCTCAGTTATTGGGTATAAGTCCCGCTACACTTAGAAACTGGGAACAGGGACGGAGGAAGCCCGAAGGCCCTGCAAGAATCTTGCTGTTAGTAGTTTCAAAACACCCGGAAGTGATCTTAGACTTCGTTTATGGTACCGCTTAAAAGGATACAAAAGGGGACGGATTTATTTTTATCCCATGAACGACCGACGAGATATGCAAAAAACGATGGGACCACACACTGGATTTTATGGGAAGGCTGCTACGAATCGAGTCCGACCAGCACGGATGAATATCTCTTCAAAAAAATAAATCTGTCCCCCTTGTGCAAAAAGCCTTGACATACGGTCCATATTAAGTACTAAATAAAGACCGGAGGTGATAAAAATGAGTATTACACGTGACATCAGGCCTGTTACATATCTCAAGACCAAAGCAGCCGATTTGCTAAACCAGATCAATGAAACCCGTCGTCCCGTCATAATAACGCAGAATGGAGAACCGCGAGCCGTGCTTCAAGACCCTAAAAGCTATGAAGATATGCGGAATGCAATCGGTATATTAAAGTTGATCTCACAGGGCGAAGAGGATATCAGAACGGGCAAGGCCAGATCCCAGGAAGACGTGTTCAGAGATATCGAGGTCTCACTCAAAGAGAAAATGAAATGAGCAAAAACTATAATGTTGTGTGGGCCAGAGTTGCAGAGAATGATCTGCAGGGAATTATTGAATATATCGCAGCAGAAAGTCCAACTGATGCATTAAAGATATTTAAAAAGCTCAAACAAAAAGTATCGCACCTCTATACCCTTCCAGAAAGAGGCCGCATCGTACCGGAACTTCAAGGCCAGGGAATTTCACAATATCGCGAATTGATTATCTCTCCCTGGAGAATCATCTACAGAATATCAAGCATGAGAGTATATGTTCTGGCTGTCCTGGATGCACGGCAAAACATTGAAGACGTACTGTTGAAAAGATTGATTAATATCTGACAGTACAGCGATCCGATGAACATTGTGCGGCTTGGGAATAGAGCGATGCTTTTCACATTGTTAGTCATTCAGCGGACATCCGGATTGCTGAAAAACATGCATTTCCGGTAACTTGTTGCGCAAGGTTGAATCATTTAGCCAGAATGGCATCATTGCCAAAATGACTGAATACCATTACTGGATGCTGTACGAGGGGGTCCCGGTGCGAAACGCTAAGATTATACAGGTGCCTTAAACAAAAAATAGTACTGTAATATCTGAACAATAGCACGACTTAATAAACCTTGACAAATATATATAACGGAGTATGACCGGCCTTAAAGCATACAAGTTATCCTGAACATAACCAGGAATCACAATTTGGAGCATTAATCCCAATAAACGTAAAAGAAGAGGGATGTATGGACTGACGAAAGCACAAACCCCGTTTCGCAAACAGTGACGGGGTTTTTTATTATTGTTTGCATTTAGTGCGTCATTGGCGTATAACCAAACATGAAAATAATTGAAACGCAGATATTTACACAAAGAGTCAGAGAAATTCTTGATGATGAAGAATATCGGGCATTGCAGAATGCATTGGTTTTAAATCCGGAATCAGGAAAAATCATTCCGGGTAGCGGCGGTATTCGCAAAATGCGTTGGTCCGGATCAGGCAGAGGTAAGAGAGGTGGCGCTCGTGTCATATATTATTGGTTTAAAGAGCAGGATAATTTGTTAATGCTTTTGATATACGCAAAGAAAGAAAAAGATGATTTGACGAAAGCTCAGCTTAGAGTATTAAAATCAATAGTAGAGAATGAGTTGAAATGAACGATAAATTGTTTCAAGAACTTTTGGAAAGCGTAAAACAAGGCGGTGAAATTATTCGTGGTGAGCGAAAAGCCGGCCGTGAGTTTGATTTTGAAAATCCGGATGTCCGTGCAATTCGAACAAAATATGGTTTATCCCAAAACAAGTTTGCTCAGTTATTGGGTATAAGTCCCGCTACACTTAGAAACTGGGAACAAGGTCGGAGGAAGCCAGAAGGCCCTGCAAGAATCTTACTTTTAGTTGCTTCAAAACATCCGGAAGTGATCCTGGACAGCGTTTATGGTACCACTTAAAAGGACACAAAAGGGGAGAGATTTATCGACTTTATCCAATAGGCAGCAGGCAAGATATGTGAAAAAAGATGGTCAGCCAGACTGGATGTTTATGGGAAGTATGTTACAAATCGAGTCTGACCAGCACGGATCAATATCTCTTCAAAAAAATAAATCTGTCCCCCTTTATTCCTAGGGGAATAGTAACAGTCTCATATTGGGGATATCCACTGAGGAGGGAGGGTAAAAAATTATGGAAAAGATCTCTAAAGAAAAGAAAAAAAAGACAGTAAAAATTGCTATATTTTTGGTTATTTTAGCATTTTTTGCCTTTGTTATCTTTGTTATGGCTATAAACTCTGGAAAGCCGGATAGAATTAGATTTGGCAACCTGGACAGCAAGGTCAAAGGTGATGCCTTCATCTTGAAAAATAAGGCCATGATCCAGCAAATGTACATGAATTGGTTGCCCAATGACATTTTTTGGCCCACGGTCCTTTTGGATAATATGCCACACTTTCAGATCGGAGAATTGGAAGTTGTCCGGTATAACATCCGGGTCCTGAGGGATAACCTTTCACGCATGCGCACAACAGACAGGCTTGACCCATCAGCCGAAGCGGCCTTTACCGCTCTTTCCAATGATCCGTACAAGTGGTGGTTCCCATCTTCGGAAAGCAAATGGAAGAAAGCTTACAAGGACCTGGAAATATTTGATAAGCATCTTTTGACAGGGGAATCTCACTTTTATCCAAGGGCCGACAATCTGGCTGAGCTTCTGGGTCAGTATACCTCTCTGATGGGTGGGGTGAATACAAGGCTAATCAATGCCCCTCATGACTTGAACAAGGTCGTGACTGAGGATGCCAAAGCCAATAGTAAGGCATCCGAGATGATCGACACCGATATCCCCTGGTATCGTATTGACGACAATTTCTATTATGCTCAGGGTGTTGCCCATGCACTCCTGGAATCATTTGAGGCCATTCGAATCGACTTCATTGATGTCCTGACTGACAAAAATTCAGTCATATTGCTTGATAAAATTGTTCAGAATCTCAAAAGGTGTGATTTTGAACCCCTGATCGTATTTAACGGAGATCCGGGGGACATCTTCGCCAATCATTCTCTGAATCTTTCAGGAGTATTCAACGATGCCAGGCAAAAGGTCAATTCCCTGATAGTAGCCTTGAAGCAGGGGTAAAGGAGGCATAAGACCGAAATAGAGGGACATCCCAGGAGGGGAAATTGCTGTTGGACACATTTGTCCAACAGGTTGAAGAAGTCTTTAAGAAACTGCCTAAACCATTGGAATGGGGATTATTTTACCGGCATGACCTGAATCTGATCGTGGACACCGATCCAAGGGAAAAGAAGGGAAAAGGGGACAGATTTATTTTTAGTGTTTTGCGGGGGTCGAATCTTTAATCTTGACTTTGAGTTCTTGTCAAAGCAATTGTAGTCTCCAATCTCCAATCTCCAATCTCCAATCTCCAATCTCCAATCTCCAATCTGTCACCATATTTGGATGTTCTTGTTTGCCTCATTGGGGAGTTAATTTTTCGAATGGTCCCTATCCACCGATCAGTGTGCCACGTTTAAAAAGCGATGAATAGAGGCGTAATGCTTCGCAAAGGCAAGGTTAAAGATTTGACCCCAAAGTCTTCCCGGACCTCTTCACAAATGTCCATCAGTAATGGAATGTCATGAATATAAAATGACTTCCATTTCAGTGACATAGGGAGCTTTTTGAAAATATCATCTACCTGTTTAACAAATTTGTTAAACAGTAGCTCTGCTTCTTTAGAAACCATAGAACCGCGATTTTAAGAAATAGGGATGTTCCTAATTATCCCGATATTGAATAATTTAAGGACGTCCCCCTTTTCCGCACGATAACCTATTTTATCATGGGTAAAAAAAGCAGAAGATAAGGGCTGCAGATTCTTGCCCAAACCTGCCACCCATTCCTGAACAAACCTGCCACTGATTCCTGGTGAAACCTGCCACCCATTCCTGAGGAAAGTTTACCACTTTCCGGGTCATTTCAGGAATGAAAAAGAAT